>Ga0181357_1000097_pt1 | contig 27422 bp, 32 predicted proteins | sample Fa13VDMM110DN_FD_130094 | JGI IMG/M metagenome (GOLD analysis project Ga0181357, IMG submission 130094) | Freshwater viral communities from Lake Michigan, USA - Fa13.VD.MM110.D.N | ecosystem: Environmental > Aquatic > Freshwater > Lake | place: USA: Michigan | collected 2013-09-24 | reverse complement strand
TGGGCGATCACTGGAACCCGTAACCAGTAGCAACACAGGACTCTTAGGAGTCCTTTTTATTTGTACTAAATATCATTAACTTAGCCGATAATTATGGACAACAAAAAACCCACAAACATGGACGATAAGAACCCCACAAAACTAGACATTGCTGAACGCATTTTGGACAATGTGCTGAGATTGGCTTGGCTAGTTTTTATCATTAAAATAGTATTCTACGGATATTGACATGCGCGGGCGCATAGCCTTGTTTGTACATCAGCCACGATGTTCTGTACAAAGTGGCAACGGTGTCATGCGAGCTCTTGAATCTCACTACAACTTCAAACTGTTTACTCGTCACGAGCTAGAAAATGATTTTTTTGACGATGTTGACATGGTTTGCTTCCCGGGTGGCATTGGCGACTCGGACAGTTACGATTTTCTAATGCGCCAACACGCTCAACGCATACGCAACTTTGTAGCCGGGGGTGGTAGATATCTAGGCATTTGCATGGGTGCTTACTGGGCCGACACAGACTATTTTGGTTTGCTGAATGACGTTAGAGCAGTGCAATACATTAAGCAACCCCACACAGACACACGACGCCCACATGCCAAGCACATCGCAGTGACTTGGGACAACATGCCCACAAACATGTACTTTTATGACGGCTGTGCATTTGTAGGCAACAACTTCAAGACTGTTGCTCGATATGCCAATGGTGACGCCATGGCCATCATACAAGATCGCGTGGGACTGATAGGATGTCATCCCGAAGCCGACCAACACTGGTACAATTGCTACAGCTGGATGCGCCGGCATTGGCGCAGTGGACAACATCACTTGTTGCTCAAATTCGTTGATCAGTTGATGCAACGGTAGTATAATAATTTTTTTAGAAGGAGAAGTCAATGAGTAATCTCAAAGGTAGCAAAACAGCTGAATGTCTCAAAGAAGCGTTTGCCGGTGAATCAATGGCAAATCGTCGTTATTTGTATTTTGCAAACGGTTGCGACATTGCCGGGGAAAATGATCTATCAGCATTGTTCCGCAGCACCGCTGAAGGTGAAACAGGACACGCACATGGTCACATGGAATACTTGATTGAAGGCGGTGCCGGAGAGCCTGGTACAGGACTTCCAGGTAAGACACCACTTGAAATGTTACAAGCAGCCATTCATGGTGAAACACACGAGTACACAGACATGTACCCTGGTATGGCCAAAACGGCTCGTGACGAAGGATTTGATGAAGTTGCTGATTGGTTTGAAACATTGGCCAAAGCAGAACGTAGTCACGCCAATCGTTATGCCAAGGCGTTGGAAAAGTACACTGCCGACAACGCCTAAGTTATGAACATACACCCCAATGCCCTGCCCTCGCAACTGTTTTCAAGACTTGTGTCAACTATAAGTCATTCAGAATTTCCTTGGTATTTTAATAGCACTGCTTATGAAGATGTCACGGAACCGTTGTTGGGCTATAGTTACAGTCACTTGGCCTGGAAGGACGGACAAAGCAATAGTCCAATTGGACCAATGATAGAAACAGTATTTCTAATGCTAGCCGATGTGATGCAACAAGATGTTGACCAATTGATTAGAGTTAGAATAGGAAGTATTGGGGTGACGTCAACCCCACATCGACACACACCGCATGTTGACCTTGATTATCCACACCAGACTGCACTGTTGTACCTGAATGACAGCGATGGCAGCACTGAATTGTACGACCAGTTTTATGATAATACCTCCCAGATCAGTAATCAAGATTATTTTCAAACTATAAAAAACAATATTTCGTTGGCAAAGGCTATTAGTCCCGAAGCCAACAAAATTGTTTGCTTTGATGGGTTCCGGTACCATAGCAGCGAAACACCAACCACTGTACCAAGAAGACTGGTGATAAATTTTAATTACACACTCAAATAAAATGCATGTATAGAGTCCATGAGTAAACTGGTTTTGCCATTCGTAGAAACTATGATAACCTATGCCTGCAATCTTAGCTGCGAAGGTTGCACGAATTACAGTGATTACAACACCAAAGGATCGGTGTCCTGGCAACAAGGATCGCAGTGGATTGCAGCTTGGTTAGACAAGGTTGACATACCTGATTTTGGACTAATAGGTGGGGAACCATTGCTGAACCCAGAAGTCAATGATTGGCTGTACGGATGTAGAGAATTGATGCCTGACAGTCAAATCAGATTCACCACAAATGCACTGTTGCTCAGTAGAAAACTTGACGTATTAGATGCCGTGTTTGACATTGGTAATTGTGTTTTTAAAATAACAGTTCATGAACCACAAGAATTTTATATCCAACAGGCTATAAAAAATATTTTTGCACTGGCAGATTGGAAACCTGTTGTTGAACATGGTATCAAACGTTGGGCAGCACCCAACGGTGTTAGATTGCAAATAAATTTTCCTGCAAAATTTTTTAGAACTTTTCAAGGTACATATCAAAATATGTTGCCGCATTCTAACGACCCAGCTGAAGCATTTGCAGTGTGCGTACAAAAAACTTGTCCTTTGCTTTATAAAGATAGAATATACAAGTGTAGTAGTATTGCATTGTTAAATCAAACCTTGAGAGACTGGAATCAACACACCAAAGCCTGGCAGCCCTATACCAACTATACAGGCATTGCACCTGATTGTAGTCACGGTGAATTACAAGAGTTTATTAACAATTTTGGATCACCAGAATCAATATGTGGTATGTGCCCATCTGCCAGCAACACCGCAAGTATACTAGATCACACCACCACAGTGATTAAAAAAGTTGATTGGATTAAAAAACATGCGACCGTTTAACCCACAAGTCCTAGAGTTAATCAAATCCAAGTATGAACTTGTGGACATTATTAATTTGGTATTTTATGATTTAGATTTGGAAAAATTACACATGGTGTTTTTGCAACATTCTAACCATGAGTTTAAATCAGATCAACGTCTGTTGATAGTGCACCAAGACACCGACTATTATATAAACTCGCAAGGCAACACCATGTATAATGTTGTAAAGCTTTTGTCAAAATATAACATCGCACCAGAGTTTGTTATACTGCTGACCAACAACTATGGTGTACACGAAGAAATTGATTATTATGCTAGAGCTCTATGCAACGGCGATTCTCCCCGGGTAGTTTACACAAGTCTTTGGTATGATTTTCCTACTGTAGTTGACCAATACAATTCTATTCCTGACAGCACAATAAATTATGTCTACTGTTGTTTGAATGGTGTGGAACGATCTCACCGAGTGGCACAATTGTGCTATCTGCAAAAATACAATCTACTAGAAAAAGGCATGATTTCGTATCACTTTGGCCAATGACTACATCCTTGCGAACCACAATACCTTTCAGTAGAATTAACAACGACTTGATCACAAATGTCAATCAACGAGGTGTATTAACAGAGTTCTGGCCGTTGTTTAGTGGAAACACTCATCAACATCCTGGTATCACCGGTGGTGCAAATACTCCTGATGATCGATTCCAAACAGACTTCTTGTACAAGTCACTGATATATGTGATAACAGAATCAGTTGGAGAATATCCTTATCCTTTCTTCTCGGAAAAAACATGGAAAGGCATTCTCACCGGGCGAGCGTTTATGATGGTCAATGCTCGCTATAGTTTACAAAAGTTACAAGAGTTTGGATTCAAAACATTTTCACAGTGGTGGGACGAAGGCTATGATTTTCTACCCACTGTAGTTGACCGCATTGAAGCTATAACCAAAAATCTTGTGATGTTCCAAGATTACGGATCTGACCAGTTAATAAAAATTCAACGCGAAATGTTGCCAGTATTGCAGCACAATCAACGCCATCTAACCCAATTTGCAGCAGATGATTTAGAACGCATTAAAAAACAACTTGAGATTTAGTTAAAAAACTTGCCATAATATCATGATAATCATGATACGAACGCACTGCAACATGTGTTATAATGTAGGTACATACTAATGCAGTATGTTAATTTTCTAGGAGATTTAAAATGAAATGGACTACACCATCAGCTCAAGACATGCGTTTTGGTTTTGAGATCACTATGTACATCGCAAATCGTTAATCCAATTTGCTTTGTTAAACCCACTTCGGTGGGTTTTTCTTTGATTTTATATTGATAGTGTGTTATAGTGTTATAGTTAAATACTTCTCTACAAGGAACAACAATGCTAGATCAACATGGATTGGCCAGTCAAGTAGCAGCACAACAGGTGGGAGGATTGTTCAACGTGGTATTAATTGCCAGTCGCAGAGTGAGAGAACTAAAATCTGGATATGCGCCACACATAATGCCCGAACGTCATGGACACAGTGTCACTGCTATGAGAGAAATAGAAGAAGGGCACATTGGCAAAGAGTATCTGTATCTCAACCAATTTCCCACACAGAAATCATCTAAAGGACCCAAATGAAACCAGGTAAACATTTTAACCTATCAAAAACCACCAAACGAGTAATGGCAACATTGCTTGGTGATCGTATGCATGCATACAAATCGGCAATGATACAGGCTGAACTTGCTGCAGCAATTCAACCTCGCCGCGAAAAACGCCCGCCAGGAGCTACTGCCAATGGACTATAAAGTAGCCGACATTGACCTAGCTGCCTGGGGTCGCAGAGAAATTGCCATTGCCGAGCAAGAGATGCCGGGCCTGATGAGTGTGCGTGAAAAATATCGTAGTACAAAACCTCTTCTGGGCGCACGTATCACCGGTAGTCTACACATGACTATCCAGACTGCAGTGCTGGTTGAAACACTTGTTGACCTTGGTGCTGAAGTACGCTGGTCAAGTTGTAATATCTTTTCCACACAGGATCATGCAGCAGCAGCACTAGCCGCACAAGGTATTCCGGTGTTTGCCTGGAAAGGTGAAACTGAAGAAGAGTACTGGTGGTGTATTGAACAAACTGTGCGTGGACCTGATGGATGGCGACCCAACCTGCTGTTAGATGATGGACATGATCTCACAGCATGGGTACATGATCGGCATCCTGATTTATTGTCCGACATTGTTGGCGTCAGTGAAGAGACCACCACAGGTATTCATAAACTCATAGAACGTATTGCCGAAGGTACGTTGAAGATTCCTGCCATTAATGTCAACGACTCAGTTACCAAAACAAAGTTTGACAACTTGTACGGGTGTCGTGAAAGTCTAGTGGATGCCATCAAACGTGCCACAGATGTAATGATTGCCGGCAAGGTTGCTGTGGTGTGTGGATATGGCGATGTGGGCAAAGGATCAGCTGAAGCATTGAGTGCATTGAACGCTAGAGTTTGGATCACTGAGATTGATCCTATCTGTGCATTGCAAGCAGCCATGGATGGGTATGAAGTTGTGACCATGGACTATGCTGCTGAAATGGCCGACATCTTTGTCACTGCCACTGGCAATGTTGATGTGATCACTCGCAGTCACATGGATCGCATGAAACGCAATGCCATTGTGTGTAACATTGGTCACTTTGACAGTGAGATTGATATTGCTGGCTTACAAGACTTGGTCTGGGAAGAAATCAAACCCTTGGTAGACCATGTGGTATGGCCTGATGGTCGTAGAATCATTGTGTTGGCCCGAGGTCGACTGGTAAACCTGGGTTGTGCCACTGGACACCCAAGTTACGTGATGTCAACTAGTTTTACCAATCAGGTGTTGGCTCAACTTGAGTTGTGGACCAATTCATCAAAATACAGCAAAGTAGACATTTATCTTTTGCCAAAACACATAGATGAAGAGGTTGCTAGGTTGCATTTAGCTCACGTTGGTGCTACACTAACTAGACTAACACAACGACAGGCCGACTACATTGGCGTAGACCTTGATGGACCTTTCAAACCAGAGACATATCGTTATTAATATGAGCAGACTTCAACTTTTGCACAGACCTTGGGTAGTGTTTGATCCTAGAGATAAAAATCATCGTAAATATTATTCGGACTTCGTGCGTTACAGTACCTGGGGCAGGTGTCCTGTGCGATTCTTTGTTGACGATGATTCGGGTGATCTTGTCACAATGATCCAAAGAAAGTTAGTAGATTACTATGTTCAAAAGGAATTTATCCGTTAACAAAATGTTAACTCTTCCCCAACCCCTAGCAAATACTAGGGGTTTTTCATTGAAATTTCAGTTGGCCATTAATTGTATCTGTTCTATAATATGGGTATAGTGAACAACAAGGAGTATGACTAATGGATATCATAACAGCAACTAAAATTATTCAAGATCAAGCTATTGCCAACGGAACTTCCTTTGATGATGAGTTTTGGTCCATGAGCAATAATCTAAAATATCTTTCCAAGGATGTGTACGATGCATGGACTGTATTTCATAATGTAGTCAATGAGTCTTTTGCTCGTGAAATAGATCAATCGCGCATTGCGCAACTGGCACGTGATGTGAAAAAACTTAATGCAGATCAGCGAGCGTATTTTGATTCTATCTAATAGTTTTTGGTTGACCAATAATCCCCCATTTGCTATAATATGGTTATAGTGAACAACAAGGAGCAACGATGTTTAAGTTACTTTCTACTGCAAATCCCAAGATTCAAAAAGGCACCAAGTTTGGATATTTGAGCTTTATCTTGCATCTTGCTCCTAGCGATGTCAGTGGTTATAACACTTGTCCCAAGGCCACAGCAGGTTGCAAGGCAGCATGTCTCAATACAGCAGGACGTGGTGGCATGTTCAAGAAGGGCGAGACTACCAATGTGATACAAAAGGCTCGCATACGCAAAACAAAAATGTACTTTGAAAATCGTGCTGCATTTATGAGTGCGTTACTGTCTGATATCAATAAAGCAATCAAACTATCGGCCAAGGTAGGGCTGACTCCGGTGTTCCGTTTGAATGGTACCAGCGATTTGTCGTGGGAAAAGTATGAAATACTTGAAGGTCGTAACATTTTCCAAATGTTTCCAAACGTACAGTTCTATGACTATACCAAGGTTCTGGGCCGTAAGGTCAAGCATATTCCCAACTACCACTTGACATTCTCCAAAGCTGACGGCAATGACGCCGATGTTGCGCAGGCAATGGAACAAGGCATGAATGTAACCGTGGTGTTTGACAAGATTCCCGAGACTTACATGGGCAAGCAGGTTGTCAATGCTGACGAAACAGATTTGAGATTTTTGGATCCAACTGGCGTGGTACTTGGACTCAAGGCCAAAGGTCGTGCCAAGAAAGACACAACTGGGTTCGTGATCATGTTGAAAACTGTTTGACCTTAAAATCTCAACGTACTATAATAGATATTCAGTAACTAATTACAAGGAGAAGCCTGTGTCAGAAACAAGAACTGTGTCCGGTAAACAAGCTCGCAAATCTATCTTGCGGGCGTTCAAAGTCAAACGCCCTATCTTTTTGTGGGGGCCTCCGGGTATTGGAAAGAGTGAACTGGTTGAAGGTATCACCGGCGAGCTTGGTGGCTACATGATTGACTTGCGTCTGGGGCAGATGGAGCCCACAGACATACGAGGCATTCCGTTTTACAACAAAGAGCTTGGCAAGATGGATTGGGCACCTCCGATAGACTTGCCCGACGAAGAGCTTGCTGCACAATACCCTATCGTGGTATTGTTCTTAGACGAGCTCAACTCTGCAGCACCAGCAGTGCAGGCAGCGGCCTATCAGCTGATTTTGAATCGCCGCGTTGGCAAGTATCGGTTACCTGACAATGTTGTATTGATTGCTGCCGGCAATCGTGAGTCGGACAAAGGCGTGACATTCCGTATGCCTACTCCGTTGGCAAATCGTTTTATTCACCAAGAAATGAAAGTGAAGTTTGAAGATTGGCTGGACTGGGCCACCGAACACAAGATTCACAAGGATGTTGTGGGTTACCTGAGCTTTGCCAAACAAGACTTGTATGACTTTGACGCCAAGTCTAGCTCACGTGCATTTGCAACACCGCGCACATGGACCTTTGTCAGCGAACTGCTAGACGACGAGCAGATGGATGACGACACTGCAGTGAACTTGATCGCTGGTACTATTGGCGAAGGCCTTGCTGTGAAGTTTCATGCTCATCGCAAGATCGCAAGTCGCATGCCCAAGCCCATTGATATTCTCAAAGGCAAGGTAGATACACTTGATGTCAAGGAAGTGTCTGCAATGTATTCTTTGGTGGTGTCAATGTGCTATGAACTCAAAGATGCAGTTGAAAACAAGGTGTCTGAAAAAGAATTTCATGACATGGCTGATAACTTCTTTCTCTACATGATGAAGAACTTTGAAACTGAACTTGTGGTGATGGGTGCGCGAATTGCGTTGACTACTTACAATCTTCCGTTCCAGCCCAGTAAGCTCAAACATTTTGATGACTTCCACGCAAAATATGGAAAATACATCCTTCAGGCAGCTGGTTAATACGTTGGATGAGACAAGAGCTGCTCCGATCCCAGAAGCAAAGTTGGGCAATGAGCAGCGTCTTGCCATCAGTGCATTGCGTGTCAATCACTCCAATTACAATCATCAGTGTGTGCTTGATCTTCATCTTAGGATGCAACAAGACTTTGGCAAAATCAATCAACGCTGGGGGTTTCGCGTAGTAAGCAATGATGATTATTGGCAGATAGATATTGCTAGAATGGAATACTGGTTTATGGATGCTAGAGATGCAACTCTATTTGCACTGAAGTACAGTGGCGAAGGCTTTTCAATTGACCAGTAATTGCAGATGCACTATAATAATAGAATACTAAGGAGGCGGCATGGCTAAAGGCACAACAGAAAACACTAAAGAAATAGCAAAGAAGTTTGCTGATTTAGTTGGTCCCATGGATCCCAAAATTGATCGCGAAGTTCGCGAACAGTTGATTACTGCACGGATTGGTCTTTTGCTACGTGCTAGTTTCTTTGGTAATCTTGCAACACGTCTTAAATTAGTCAATGCCGACGAGTGGTGCTCGACTGCCGCCACAGACGGCAGAAACTTTTATTACAACTCGCGATTTATTAAAATGCTTGGCACTAAAGAATTAGAGTTTTTGTTCGGGCACGAAGTGTTGCATGTGGTGTATGATCACTTTGGTCGCCGTGGTGGACGTGATCCACAGCTCTGGAATGTAGCCAACGACTATTGTGTCAACGGAGATTTGGTAAAACATCGTGTTGGGGAAAAGATTACTACAGTACCTTGCCTGTACGATACCAAGTATGATGGCATGAGTTCCGAGCAAGTCTACGATGAACTCTACGAAAATGCAGATAAAATTTCCATTGAAGATCTCCTAGACCGTCTAGTAGATGAACACTTAGATGGCGACAGTGACAACGAAGGTGACGGCGACGGCAATCAAGGAGGCAAGCGTCCCAAGCCAATGACTGCTGAAGAACGTCAACAATTGCGCGATGAAATCAAAGAAGCTATCTTGTCAGCAGCACAGGCATCAGATGCTGGATCGGTCCCAATGGGGGTGAGGCGTATCATCCAAGATATGACCGAACCCAAGATGAACTGGCGCGAGCTGTTGCGTATGCAACTGGAGTCAACTATTAAATCTGACTACTCTTGGATGCGAGCAAGTCGCAAAGGCTGGCACATGGATGCTGTGATGCCAGGATTGAAGAATGATGAAATGATTGATATTTGCGTGATGCTAGATGCGTCGGGGTCAATTGACGAATCTATGCTCAAAGACTTTCTCAGTGAAGTACAGGGCATCATGGATCAGTTTGGACAGTTTAAGATTCATATTGCTACATTTGACACCGAATGTTACAATGGTGCTTGGTATGACAGTGAAAACATGGACACCATGCTGAACTATGAAGTATCTGGTGGCGGTGGCACAGATTTTGAGTGTATGTTTAGCTATCTCAAAGAGAATAACATTGAACCCAAACGTTTGATCGTGTTCACAGATGGCTATCCATTTGGTTCGTGGGGTGATGAGAACTATGCTGATACACTATGGGTTTTGCACGGCACCAAGACTATTGTTCCGCCCTGGGGTCAATATGCTTATTACGAAGAATCCGCACAGGACTAATTTATCCAAAATCGCAGATAATTTTAATTCTGCGATTTTTTTTGATTAAATATTAGCATGGATACTACTCAACCAACCCCCGAACCCAACACCCAAATCACTCTCAGTGATCTACAAAGTCTCAAAGTCTGCGTGGAAGTCGCTTGCAGTCGCGGAGCGTACCGAGCTGAAGAAATGCAGGCAATTGGCACAGTTTACAATAATCTTGCAAAATTTCTTAGTACGGTAACGCCGCAGACAACCCAGGCAGGCGATACAGCTGAATCTGCAATGCAGCCTTTGGATATTCAGCAAGAAGACCAGTGAAACTAGCACACGACCCCATTCAAAATAGTGAGGTCCAAGGTAGCATTGATGAAATTTTATCAAATTTATCATTGACTACCATTGCCAGCGTCACTCACAACCAATTAGATTCGCAATGGCGCCGTTGGTTACAGAACAGCAGTCATAACACAATAATTGGGCTGGAGAGTTTGCCGTACTCGGCATTTTGTCCTGGCACTACTGATGCGTTTGGTGAATTTATTGCCAGATATTCAACACATACAATTAGAGTGAGTCGTAACGATTTTGTTCTAACTAAAATTCTAGCCCGAAGTTGGAATCGTAAGTTGAAGTTTTTAGAGGATGGTCCGCTAGAACACAATGACTGTGTTCTAATAAGTTTACCATTCAGTGGTAACGGCAGTTATCATTCAGCATGGCCCAGCATCTTGGACCAAGCCGAAGATTTAGATGTTCCGGTTTTTATTGATGCTGCATACTTTGGACTTAGTCATGACATTGAGTACCCGTTGAATCGAACTTGCGTGAAAGATTTCACCGTGAGTCTAAGTAAAAATCTAGCGGGTAATTCTCTAAGGTTAGGCATAAGATTCACTAGAGATCATGTTGACGACGGAATTACTGCAGGGCTAATAGGCAGTGACATATTTGATCAATTGAATGCTTACATCAGCATTGAATTGTTGAAAACTTACTCACACAACTGGACTATCTCTAAGTATAAAGAATCCAGTGATATGATTGCCAAAAAGCTGGGGTTGTCTAATACGCATACAGTGACATTGAAGATTGGCAATGATTCAATGACAGAATTTAAACGAGGGGATTTTATCCGTGTTGTTATCTCGGACGAGCTTTCTAGAGCTGTTGGCTGACAAGGATTACATTAATTTTGGTAATATTGGTCTTGATTGGGCTTCTATAACTAACGAGTGTGAGGAATATGTCACGCAACATCCAGACTACTGGACCAGTCTGGTAACTAATAACTATGCTGCATGGGACAAAGCTGGTGTCACATATTGGGAATCAATGCAACAATATGCTGACTGGGGCTACACTCATAATAATACTCGTTCATGGGAAACAACATCAATTAAACCTAGATTGATCATGGCATGGGAGCAGGAATTAGATTCGTATGTACCTCTGGATCATTTGATTAGTCGCCCAACTCTGCAGACTCCTGGAAATATCATGCCATGGCATCAAGATAAGTTTTATTTCTGGAAACGAGAGCACACAGACAATGAATTTGTAATCCGGTTTCTAGTGTTTCACGAAGATTGGAAACTTGGTCACATGCTGCAAGCCGGCAACAGTATACTTTCTCATTGGAAAGCCGGAGATATTATATGTTGGCACCCAGATCGATGGCATCTAAGTGTCAATGCAGGATCTCTCAATAAGTGGACAACCAATATTACCGGATTGTTGAAAAAAGAGTTTTTAGTTAACGAAACAATTTTTAGCAGTATGTAGTTTCTGCTATATAACAGATGCACAGGAGATAAACATGGCATTTTTAAAACACATAGGTAAACACGGTGATCGTAAAGTGGCAATCGTGTTTAAAACAGTCCCAAATGAAGAGCACATGTGCTTGGTCATATACCCCGAGATATTACAATCAGCGTGGCACGATACCATCATGAAGGTGTTAGAAACACCTGCCGGCCAACAAGCTGCAGAATTGGCTGACATTTTACATCGCAATTTACTGCCAGACGGACGCAATATTCTTGAAACATTGCACATGGAAAGAATGTTAAAGCGGGTACGCACCGATCAAATTGTGGTTACTCCAACGCCACAAAGTTCAGTTAGACTCGACGAGCTGAATCGTATGTTGAAGGAAATGCAAGATCCAGTAATGGCTCAAAAAAGAGCAGCCGAGTATGCCAATCGCGGCATGGTTGATGGTCCCACGAAACGTGCAGCAGAAAATGCTTTTAAGGCTGGCCAAATGCCACCAGTTCAGGGCAGTCCAGATGCATTGAGTGATCAAGACATTGCAGGTAACATGCTGGCCCAGGCCAAACGCATGGAAACTGAGGCCAAAGGATTGGTCAATGAAGCGGCCAGAATGAAGAAAGAAGCCCAACGTTTATATCCCAACGCAAAGGCCATGGACACTCCAACATCAGTGATTTCCGAGTCAGCACCAAAGAAAACTCGCGGTCGTCCTCCTAAGGTGATGGCCGCCCATGAAGCTCAGTGATAATTTTGTGGAGAAGTGGGAACATATAATTTCCAGTGTTAATAAAACCACTGTCCCACTTGAATGCATAAAAAAAGTTATAATAAAACTAGAAGGCCGTAAACGCAAAACCTTGAACTTTCAAAGTTTAAAGCGGCAAGGACTTTCCATTGAAGAAGTAGAAACTTTGCTGAATCGACAACTTGAAGAACTGGGAGATGAAGTAGTTGATCTTGAATTTATTGTAGATGTCAATGCAGTTGCTGAACTTGTTCAACCTGAAACCAATCGTATTTTAAATAATCTATGAAGGTTGTTTTACATGCTTTCAACATGGGCGATGTTGAAGATCCTATGTTGTATGCCTCATTCACAATTCAAGAATGGCAGCAAACAGAAAAAGGTCAATGGTGTAGCGAAAACTGTGAAGGCGAAATCCACTTTCACAGTTGGCCTGATCCAATATCACTTGGATACAAAATGGCGTTGCAAGGTGAGATGAGTGAAAAAAACTATACGTTTTTCAAATTGAAGTGGGCCGACACTTCGCCCCAACGCTGATCCACCCACTCCCATTCATATGTTGATTGAAGTTTGGCCAAGTTGCCTTGGCAAACATTGTAATAGTCAACCCCGGCCTGTGCGCCAAGTTGACTGTAATGTCCATTGACTCCCCGAGATCGTTCTAACCACATTTCCAATCTATACTCAGTTTCAATATCCGCAGTTTGGCTCAAATAGTTTTTTAATTTCACTGCTTCTCTAAATGCAGTTCTCCAGGCCATTTGAGGATCAGCATTGTACGTGGCCGTACCTGATACCATGGGAACGATTGCATGTGGCTTTTCCAACGTAAAGTCAATTCCTGCACCTGATGTTTCAAGTACTAGACGTTGATTGTAGGCCACAATTGCCATGTGACCGTAACACAATCCTGTCACAGGATTTTCGGCATGGAACACATAATGCTTGGCTGCCTGCAAACGATCAGGTTGCCAATTCCATTTAAACTCTTCACTGACTCGTAGTTTGGCTGGAACAAAAAAGTACCAGGGTCGGCCGGCTATTGACGCTGCTTTGCGTTGACTTGCAACTCGTCCTTTTACGTTGTCTATGCGTCTTACTTGATGATACTCTTTTGTCACTTGCTTAAGATGGTCCCAGTTTTCTTCAGCACAGCTTTCTCCGTTGCTGACAAACACAATTGGCAGTATTGGATCAGTACCTGCGCTGTAGTCTTTCATTATAAATGGATAATCATAGGCCTGTGTTTTGATAGATGGCTGTGCTTCTCTTGGAACTACCACTGATCTGGCACCTCTGCTCATGGGAATAATAGCCTTGTAAACATTGCGCCATAGACTCATCGTTGGAACATCCATGACAAAGAAGTCATCGGTAAAAAGTTCCATGGGCCATGTAAACTCGTGATTCTTTATTACATCAACATGCGTGTCTTGTTCGTGAGTATTCTGTGGCATAGGCAGTCTAGGCACAGACTTGTCAGCAACGTAGTTTAGATTGCACCAATCTAATATTTCTACTTTGCCAAGTTGTTGCCGAGCTGATGCCACATGCATGTAAAAAGTATCGCCTTGGATTTGTTCATCGCTGGCAAATACATGTAACATATTGTCCTGCCAAGGACTGGGATGCCAACTAAAGTCAAACTTTCCATAGTTGCAGATACTGGAACATATCCAGACATATTCAGATTCTGCTGCTTGAGCAACACGCTTTAGTGTATCAAGATAGTTGTCAACATATCGAACTTTTTTGCGATAGTTGACTGTTGGCGACTCTGGGTTGCCATGATCAATGTATATGATTTCTTGCGATGACTTTCGAACTATCACTTCAGCATGATAGTTGGTGTCAATAAATCCTTGTTTGGGCACCAAGTGTGTGCCACCATCTTGCTGGTACTGACTGGGCCACACATGTCTTTGATAGGATTCCCAAGGTGTAGGTTCCCAGGTAAAATCAAAGTTGACACCATCATAGTCCGATAAGTAATTCACTATCCAAAAAAATCTTGTGTGACTTAGTTGTTGAGCTTGTTCCAAAGAATCAACTTTCCTTTCGTGGGGGAAAAGATTTGGTTTTTTGTCAAAGTAAAATACATCGAACATCTTACTATTATATATTGAAACTCAATGCAGTTCAACCTTGTGTTTGATCAGTTTGAAAACAACTATCCCTATCCAAATCTAGCCCAACATGTGGATACGTCTTCTAGCGACCAGGCCCTATGGTCAATCTATCCGTATGTGGTCCAATCAAGGCTGTTGAAGTTCTGTCAAACACACCGCTTTCCTGTAAAATTTTGGAGTACCAATAAAGATTTTCCACCCCATAGTTGGTATATTGTTGCATTTGCTTACTATCATTTTGATATAGATTACTTTGACTTATTGCCCAATCAAGTTAAAACATTACTGCAAAATCAAAAAATTAAATTGTTATTCTACTATCATGAAGGGGACAATCCCTATAGAATCCAACAAGACTTGTTGGCAAAATGCGTGGGCAATCAGTTTGATGCTCATTGCTGGCAGTTGGTTTCGGCTAATTCTGCAGCAACAACACATTTTAACGATCATGAACTGTTCTACTGGCAAGCCAATGCCAGACATCCAGCACTAACCTGGCACAGTCAACCAAGAGACAAAGAGTTTACAGCATTAAACAGGGTTCACAAATGGTGGCGTGCCACTGCCATGGTTGATCTCTACAGAGCGGGTGTACTTGCTAACTCCTACTGGAGTTACGGAGGCGTTGACAACAATGATCAATTTGATGATAACCCTATAGAAATAGACAGTGTTGACGGTCTTAGGCAACAGGTATGCGACTTCTTGGAACATATTCCATACGTATGTGACGCATTGACCCTGGATGATCAAAATCGTCACGGGACATTGGTACCTGAACATTTTAGCAACAGTTATTTGCATGTAGTGTTGGAAACATTCTTTGATGCTGATCAAAGCGGCGGTAGTTTCTTAACTGAAAAGACTTTCAAGCCAATCAAACATGCACAACCGTTTGTACTAGTTGCACCTGCCGGTAGTCTACAGTTATTGAGGGATCTTGGATACAGAACATTTGACGCAGTGATTGATCCCAGTTACGATGCTATTGTCAACAACACCCAACGCTGGCAATGTATTAGAGAACTATTATTACAAATTCAAACACAAGGAGTAGAAACAATATCTAGAGCTTGTGCAGAAGATGTGATACATAATCAACAACACTTTTTATCAACAAAGTTTGATAGAATTCACCAACTTTATAAAAATTTACATGAACCAAGTCAATAGTTTTACCAGCTGGCAACCACTTGAAGAAGTTATTGTGGGGAGAGCCTACGATCCTGAGTATTTTGATTTTATAGATAATGCACAGGTTCGCAATCAACTTCAACAAATCCTGTATGAAACTGCTGAAGATCTTAATAACTTACAAAAAACTATAGAACAATACGGAGCTCGGGTGCGTAGACCGTCGTTGCCTAATCTAGACCAGTTTCAACGACAACAGATCAACGATGTAGGAGTTCCATTGCCACCACTTACACCAAGAGACTGGCAAATTACCTTGGGCAATAAACTGCTGCGAATTTTGCCCATGCCAGAACTCAACGAAATTTGTGCTGACTATGGCAATGCAGTTGTTAACCCACACAGCGGACCTTGGGATCCAGATTGTCTGCTCAATGGTGCATCAGCAAGTTGCATTGTGCGTGTGGGCAGAGATGTGTTCTTTGATAACAGTGATTATCTCAAACCTGAACAAAGTCGTTGGATCATTGATAACATACTTGGCCCTGACTATCGCATACACGAAGCTGTGACAGACGGGCACGGAGATGCTGTGTTTGCCATACTCAAGCCCGGCGTAATACTGTCAAGCAAACACGATGTCAACTTGAATTTCAATCAAGACTTTCCGGGTTGGGATGTTTGCAAGGTCTGGGACTCTAGCATCTGGGCTGCAATGGCTGTGGGGAAATTCAAGTATGACACCAATCCTGGCGCATGGTATGTACAAGGACAGACACCTACTCCAGAGTTTACAGAGTATGTCAACACTTATCTCAACAAGTGGACTGGTTATGTTGCCGAAACAGTGTTTGATGTCAACTGTTTGGTGTTAGACGAACAACATGTAATCTTCAGTGCCTACAACAAAACTGTGTTTGATTTCTGTGAGAAGCATCACATTACTCCCATCATCTCTGAACTACGTCATAGTTATTTTTGGGACGGTGGGGTGAGTTGCTGCACACAAGACATTAGACGCAGCGGCGGACTTGAGACTTATCTCTAACCTTCAAACTTGTGCCAGTCGTCATCTGGACCAGTGACTTCTTCAGCAGTCAGTGTCAGCGGCCATTCTGGAGGCCAGGCCACTACACTAAACAATGCAGTGTGTTGAAACACGTCTTCTGAATTCTGATTGAAGTTCTTGGGATTGTAGTTCATACACTGCAGCCAGTACAAGCGATAATCAAATTGTTTTAAGAAATGCCAGATCTCACTGAACTGTGCAGTCTCATGTGCTTCATACACAATGCAAGGTACTGATTCGGCAATTTTTTTCTTGCAGCCCAATAACACATCAAGTTCGGCCCCTTCCACATCAATTTTTATTAAATTAGGCATAGGTATATCAAGATGGTCCAATGCCATCAAGTCCACTTGAACTCCACGATTGTGTTTGATTGACATTGTCCCATAGTTGCCAGGTTCTTCTGGGTTAAAATCTTCAATAAAGATTTTTCCAAAACTGTTGCCAACGGCGGTTTGGTGACAGTGTACGTTTGTTAATCCTTGGGTGTTTTGTTTTAACAAAGAGAAGTTGCGAGGATTTGGTTCAAATGCATAGACCTGCGCACCAGCAGATGCCAAGGCTGAAGCATACACTCCTATGTTGGCGCCCACATCGTACACTGTGTAACGCTGATCACACACCCAGAGTAAAAAATCAAGTTCAGCTTGACCATACTCGCCGTACAGTTGTAAACTACGACCTATAACTTCATCGTTGTTGTAGTAATAAAAATTATCTCTGTATCGTGTTTTAGTGGAGGATATTGTCAACTCAGTACCTTTACTTTGTATAACTGTTCAAACCTATCTGCATCAGTACGATCATTGACCATGGGTTCGCCGCGCACATTCAAGCTGGTGTTGAGCAGCATAGGACATCCTGTGCGAGCATACCATGCCTCTAACAGTTGTCGTATTCCTGAACCATCTGCTGGTACTGTCTGCACCCTACTGGTGCCATCAATATGACAAATAGCAGGAAACCGGTTAGGTACGCGACAACTAGCGACTGACTGCATATAGCGGCTATTATTCCACCCATGGGGGAAATCAAAGTACTCAGTAGCCAGCTCTTCCAATATAACTGGGGCAAAAGGTCTAAATTTTTGACGTCGCTTAATTTCATTTACTCTATCCTTTATATCTGCACCACGTGGGTCTGCCAGCAAACTGCGATTACCTAGGGCCCTAGGCCCAAACTCTGCACGACCACTAGCAACACCAACAATACCATCCACCAGTAAACTATCAAGAATGGCATTGACAGGATATGCACCAGGTATATCGTGCCCAAGATAAGCGTTGCGCCAGTTAACACGACGCCCAGTAACAAGAGCTGCAGCACCAAGACTACTACCAGCATCACCAGGGCTAGGAACAATCCAAATATGATCATACACTCTTCCTAAAAGTCTATTTGCCACACAGTTAAGAGCAACTCCGCCAGAAAAAACTAAATTTCTACAATTTGTCAGACCACTGGCCAATCTCATAACAGTCATTATCATCTGTTCGGTGAGGTGTTGCCCGGCTGCGGCCAAGTCAACCTTGTCGGCATTGGCTTGCCAATCAGCGTCTATTCCTAGATGCAAGTTTTGTGTGAGTTTTATTTTGTCCATGTCACGAACAAACTGTTTACGCATGCTGGGGTACAATGCCCGACCATTGCCAAATGCTGCCATCCCCATGGTAATGTATTCTTCATCCATGGGCGCCAGCCCCACGTGTTTAGTCAGGGCAGAGTAAAACAAGCCAACACTGTGAGGATAGGTTTGACTCCACACTCTACGATAATGAGCTTGATCATGTTGATCAAATTCTGCCTGGAATATGCTGATAGTGTCAAATTCACCAATGGCATCTATCACCACAACTGCGGCACGGTCAAACGGCGATGTTTGGAAACCTGCTGCAGCATGACTCAGGTGATGTGGAAAGCTGTGTAACTTTTTTCCTGCAACAAAATTTTCACCCAGACACTGCGACAGCACAGTTTTAACTCGCCACGGCCCCGTGGGAGTTTGTCCACTGCGAAGCTTTTGCAGTTGATGTAGCCATGGACGTTCATAGTATGCAATGGAACCAACGCTGTAGTCCTGCAATTCCTTGACTAAATCAGGACTTATACCTGCATCGTTTTTGAGCTTGCTGTAACGTTCGCTGTGAGCCGCAAACAATATGTCGCCGTTGGCATTGACCACACTGGCCGCGGCATCATGAAACCCAGCACTTATTCCTAGTATATTCATTTGTAGATAAACGGATCTCTTTTACGAAGTTCGCGAAGTTTTTTTCTGTAACGTATTTCTAGCACGATTCTGTGATATAAATTTTTAAGCCAGTTCATTGTGGATCCTTGATTGGTAGCGGTAGCCAGGGCGAAGCATATCTATCTGTAATCTTTCATATGTTGGATCACTCCATACATAGTCATACACTGCAGTTTTGCCATTGACTTCTATGGAATATATATCCAGATGTTGCTCTAGTTGTTGCCAAATCTCTTGTTGATCTGTGGTGCCAAAACTTTCTTCTAACAGCACTTTACCAATTGGCAAATGCCCAATGCTAAACTTTGGATCCAAATAATTTATTCCTTGGGCGGCGAGCCAATCGTAAAATGGTTTCATTTCTTGTTGCCACCAGCCAAGAGCATTGTCCACTGAGCGACCCCACTCAATATCAAACTCTCCACTGTAGTATTTTAAATGCGTGATAGCCTCACACACTGTGTCAGTCAATTCAGGCGCATGTTCGTCACGCCAGACTTCAAAGTAGGTTTTACCAATTTGGCACCAATGCATGTACACAGTTCCAAAATGCCTTTGATAACCATTGGTGATAAATCCTTGCCGATGTGCATCAATGAGTTCATGTCTGGGTGCAGTGAGCCATGTGGTGATTTGACTAGGGCGCACCCAATCTGGAGTGGTGTGTTGTTTGCGTTGACTCAGTATCAGACTTTCTAACTCATGACAAATGTTATTGAGCTGGCGAATAGAATACTTGGTAATGTCATTGGCTGCACGATAAAAGTTACTTAAATTATCAACTGTACCTTGCAATCGTTCAAAGTGATTGTGCAAGGCATTAAAAGTTTCATGGTTAGGTCCCAGATCCTCTGCCACACATAATTTAGGATTATAGATTTCGTTTATTGCATAGTGGCTGCCAAAAAAACGATTTATCCTGGTGACATGAAGATTGAGCTGCTTGCACAGGTATTCTAGACTTCTTGCAGAATTTGGAAATCCCAAAAAACAAAAGTTTTTTTCCAACAGTAGATTACGATCAACAATATTTTCCAGTGCTTGCACCCAATCAGTGGCCAACTGATTTTCTGCAGGTTGGATGTAGTAGGGCAATAACTTTGATTTGTCCAGCGGATCGCGCAATGTTATTTTAATCAATTGATTTCCACCAGTCGTGAACCTGGGGCCTTTGCTGAAGAATTTGACTCATACTGGTTTTGCATGTTCTAATAGATTCTAATTTTAGCACACGTTGCTTGCCTTTAGCAAGTCCTTGTTGATATTGTTCTGCCGAATATTGTTCTTCGTAACAGGGTTTAGACTTGAGTTCAATCAATAGATTGCGCATGGTGGGCACAGTTGATTGCACTATTAACTCATCAAGCCAAGGATCAAGTAAGTGGCGAGGCAACGCCAAGGGAGACATGATTATATCTGGAGAAAAACTAAACACAACCTTGGCCAACAATGCCACATGTAACTCTTGACACAGTCGTTCAATTGCTGCAACTTCAGTCATGCCGGGCAATGTCAGTGTAAAGTCAATCCTCATTTGCCGGGGATGAGTTTGATATCCTAGTCCTTGTTTAAAATTTTCCAGCCATCTCGTGTAATCAAGACCTGTACGGATGTATTCTCCGGTTTCTCCGGTTCCGTCAAGGCTTGCGCATATTTGCCAGTCCCTGATGTACTGGAGAATATCCTTGAACAGATCACAGTCACGATAGTGTATACGACTAAGATTAGTATTATATCTAGCATAAACGTTTGGTCCATCCCCTAGCTCAATTATTCTTTTCATGTACCGCCAATGTTGTTCGTACATCAACGGTTCACCGCCTACCCAGTATATTTCTTCTACACGGTGTTGTTCTACGGCTAGAGCGAACTCTTGTTCAACTTGAGTGTCTTGGAACTTACTTATCTGTTCACGAACATCGGGCTTCATCCAATTATTTTTAGAGTCATTCCAATTGATCATTTGGTATTGACGTTGTTCACTCTCCCAAGAACTTGATAACATGTCGCCGCACATACGGCATTTGAAGTTGCAGAGATTGCTGAAACGATAATCCCAGCTCACTGGTTGCATTGTGGTGTGCCCATCACTGTCTGTGGTTGCCCAAATTTCATCGTACCGATGTTTAAACAGGTGCCAGAAGTACTCTCTATAAACATCAGTGTTCAATAACTTGTTGTTGCAGACATCACACTCAGACAGAGTTGCTCCTGCCATCATGCGTCGGCGCACATCACGCATGTGATCACCGTTCCAGTGTTTGTCAAGCGTGATGGGAATATATTCTCCTGTACCTGCATGTGTGTCAATGTATTGTTGAAAGTTCTGTGCTGGCTCTCTGCTGGCACAACATATACGACGTTCAGTCTGCGGCGATAGATAGGTATGTACCCATGGTGCCATGCACAATGAATCAGGTTTAGTCGTCATAGGGTCCATTGTAATGTAGAATTTCTGCCAATAACGGTGAGACATCCTGTAAACGTTGATTGCGTAGTCGATCAAGACGTTCAATTTCATCTGTTAGTGCACCACCACGACCGCAACCTATTTGCCCGTCTCTTGAATACATAAAATCAATTATCTTGTCTCTGGCATCAGCATGTTGGTCAACAATCAGTTGGCTTTGTAAACACTTTGCTATGTTGTCTTTGACTGGCCCGACCATGTTGGCGATGCACCACACCGGAGAATCATGTAGATAATTCCAGTATACATAGTCCCAAGAAAACAAACTAGCCCAGGCAGCGATTTCGTTAAAGTAAACAACGTTCCAGATGCTGATGGTGCAACATAATTGTAATTGAATGTTTTTACTGTTGCGGCGCAGGTGTCTAAATTTATAAAGATTGTCTTGTACCTTGCCCCAACTAGCACCGGTGCGTTGGTATTCAAATCTTTCACCTAGGTCATCAATGCTAAAAGCAATTTCAACTGTTTTAAAATGTGGCCACAACTCAATACCACGTTCAGGATACTGTGTGCCATTGGTGTTGTAATGTATTTCAATATTGCCAGCAACACCACGATCCACAAGTGTCTGTAGGAAATCAAAGTGTTCAACAATCATAAATGGTTCGCCACCTGTGAATTCAAGATAACGTATTTGGGCAGCAATGTCACTGAGTTGTTGCCAAAACTCCGGCGATTCTCTTGGCCAACGGCCTTCACGCAACATCTGATAGGCATAGGTTTGTTTGCGCTCCAAGGTCATTAAAGTACCCACTTGTTCTGAGGCATAGGTACTTGAGCTCCAAGGTCCGCATATACGACATTTGAGATTACAGATGTTACCTAGTTTGAGATCTAAGAATATTAAATCTTTGGAATCTTCAGTCCACTCTGTGTCAGTGACTATGCGTTTGAGTCGATTAAGGGTGTGCTGTCGCTTGGAGGTTCCTCCGGAGTCTTCAACAGCCCAACAACGCTCACATGTTGTTGGAAGTTGACCTGCAAGGAATTCCTGTCGGAGTCTTTGCATGTAACTGCTATCTCGTATTTGATCAAAGGTCGAGGTCTTAAGGTGGAATTTGTTGTTGTCGTCATCTACAATCTCGTCTCGGGCTAAACAGCATGGTCGTACTGTTCCTATGGGTGATGCTTCCAAACTCATCCAAGGAAGAATACAAAATTTATCGTGTGGTATCTGCATTTAATCTCAACAATTCAGGTATAACTTCAAAAATACTTTCACCACGTATGTCATCAAGCTGGCGAGTACGTTCAAAAAACTTTGATTGCAAATGCCTATTGTCTTGAGCCAGCATAAAATTTATAGCTGACTCAAATCCTTTTGTGGCTCGTTGAAGTTGATCATGTGGACGTAACCACGCCAAATGCTGTTCAAACTTGTCCTGAAGTTCCTGTTTGTATGCTGCGCCAGCAATATCAATTCTATAAAAATCTGGGTCTTGAAGAATGTTGACATTCAAATCCTGATGTCGTATAAAGCCACGTTCAACCCAATCACGATGAAAGTCAGGCAAGTGCCAGGCGTTCATGATACTTAGAGTAGGACTAATATAAAAGTCAACTTCAGGACAAATACGCAACATATCACGACGATTCTGTTCTACTTGCTGCCAATCTGTGCCTTTGCGAATATACTCTGCATAGTGGTCAGCACCGTCAAGACTTGCACCAACACTGACGCTGTCAAACATTTTCCAATACTCAAAAACACTTTGATCTTTGAGTTTGGTATGTGTAAAATTAGTGTTGTAGATTAGCCGCACATGAAACATCTCGCGCCGCACAAGCTCTTCTAAAATATTGTAATGCTCTTCCATCAGCAACGGCTCGCCGCCGGCAAAGTATATTTGCTCTACATAGTCAATGTGGGTCAATAACTGTTCCCAAATATCAGTTTCAAATCGTCCTGCATAGTTCAGTGGCTTGTTTTCTAATTTCCACTGCGGGCCAGCCAACTTGACTTGATCTTGATACCATTGGCTTGAAAAAATATGACCACAACTACGACACTTTAGATTACATAGATTACTGAATCTAATATCCCAGTAGCTCATCACAAATGGCTCAACTGCTCCACTGTGGTCAGTGGCATTGACTTCATTGATGTTGTGCCCATGATGTTTGTTGGCACTTTGTCTGCCGCTAAAAAAGCCGCTGGCTTCTTGTTCGTAGCAACGAGTACAATATTCATTGGTGCTTTCATCTAACATGTCCAATCTTAATTTACGCATGGCATCACTGTTGGCAATTTCACTGAGAGTATTGTCGCGGCAGTTGCCCACTGGGCCTACTTTCATTTCTGCGTGACAACATGGCCAGGCTTCGCCAGTGGGATAGGCGTGCAAATGTATCCAAGGATACATGCAAAAGGTCTTAGATTCAGTGAGTAAAAACCGTTGTCTTGGAGTGAGTTGGTCTAGTGATATCTGAATTGGATCTGAGCTGTTATACTGATATTGACTCATACCATGCTTTCAAATTTGGGAATGTCGTCACAAAGTTCTTGTTGCGACGTTGGTCGTATTGTGTGTAGAACTTTTTGAAATCTCGTTGCAGAGTTGTTTGCTCAGCGGCACCAGTATGTGGAGTCTTGACAATGTCAAGGTAATCTACAAGACGTTGCATGTGATTCCACTCATGTTCGTGTAGATACCCGTGCCCTTTGTGTCGGGTCATAAAGTCGGCCAGTTGATTTTTGTACTGGGTACGCAGTTCTTCGGGCAACACCAAGGGTGATTGAAAGCTAGGGAAGCGCAGTATATTCAAGGTAAAACTCACTGCCTCTTTGCCATAAGATAACTTCCAATTGACTATGCAATCTAAAAAGTCCACCAAGCTGTCCAAGCACAGGGCGTTGATGGTACACATAATATGTAGCCCACGTAATTTGTGACCAATTTGATTGTCCAGTGTGAGCTCTACAGTGTTGGCCCAATCGCCCCAGACCAGGCCATCACGTATGTATTCTGCCTGTAGCCCTATTGATTCATTGCTGGTGTATAAGTCAATGGGCGAATCAACACTGTTGAACAATCTGTCTACATCAACATCACTGCCAAGATTTGAATTTATTGCAAGTCTTGTTGTGCTGCGACCTTTGTTCTCTCGGAACCAGTCAAGTAACTTCCAGGTATAGCCAGACATAAGTGGTTCACCACCGGTGATACGTAGCTCATCTAAAGTTTGGTGTAGATCTGATTCCCACCAAGCGAAGAATGCCTCGACATAAGGATTAGTCTCACCGAATTTATAAAGTTGACTACTATCATGAGTGTGAGTAAAGTGATTCCTACCATCTGACTCAAGTCCCAGGTATGGCCCGTTTTGATGTATGTCGCGTACCCATGTGCTACTAAAGGCGGGATTGCAATAACTACAAGCAAATTGGCAAGTACGATCAAAACTAATTTCAAGGGTTCGTAAATTGAAATCTTCTGTGTAATTTGTTTGGTAAGCACGATTTAACTCCTCCAAAGGATATATTTTGCTTTTGTATACTCGATCTGATATTGCATCAACTCCCATGTCTTCGATCTTCCAACAGTATTCACAACCTGCAGGCCTATCGCCATGTTGCATCAACTGTCGTTCGGCTTTCTTTTTATGAGTATTGTGCAATGCGCTGGGATTTTCTACTACATCGTCTACCTCGACCCGGTGCGGCAATGGGTGATGACAACTTGTGGTCATGCCCGATCCCAACCAAATAGTGGCGTTGTACCACTTGGCTGCGCAGAAACTTGCGCTCTTGGTATCTAACACTTTTTTTCGAAATTCTAAATCATCCATTGATAAATCCATTGGTAATTAAAAAGTTTTTGAATCTATCAGGAAACTCTTTGCGCACAGTGTCACGCATAGTTCTCAGATGTTGTTGATTGTATTCGCATATAGATCTTGCTTCTTGTAAAAAACTTGTTAGGTTGTAATCAGTCCGACATAAATCTTCTACAACGTCACGTATTCGATTCAGCCTATCAACATTATTATAGATTAAATCAAATTTTTCGTCAATCAAATGTCCAAAAGACTTGAACCCCAACTCATGCATATCTCTGTAATACCCAAAGTTACCAACCGCAATCCAAGGATGTCCTATTGCAATAGGTTTCCAAATTTTTTCAGTTCTAAAACTGTAGGGATAGGTAAACACTGTTTCTGACACCAAGCTAAAATATGTATCAATGTATGGCCTGGGTTCAAGATAAATTTCTCCCCATTCAAACTGTGCTTGTCCACCAGGATTGGTTCCGGAATAAAACAAATCATGTTTGACATAGTTGCGTGATCGTGGCCTATCTAAGTTGTTTTGATAACGATTCACTTCATATTCCTTTGGCAAATATTTTATAGGGAAAGAATCGGACATTAAGTTTTTACCGTTATTAAACAAAGTAATTTCATGCTGGGGGTGCCCTCTAAGATCCAAATTAGTCCATAGGCATTGAGCCAACAGTCCTGACAGTTGAAAACTTTCTAGTAGGAATTTACGATGTGGGCGCGACCTTCCGTTTAAAAATAAAAACTTATAGGGCTTGCTGGTCTCGGAGAATATTAGAGGAAGTGTTTGGGCAGTTTTGTTATATTCGTTGTAGTCAAATACTTTGGGCAAGAAACTGTCATATCTAAGATGATGATATTGAGATTCCATGTCGCCACCGCCGATCAATAACATACGACCCTGCTTTATTAGTTCGCCATATCCTATGTGTTCGGTTTGTTGTTTGATTGTTTCGGATCCTTCTGCTGGGTTACTCAACACTACTTTTATAGTGTTTGACTCTGTTAGCTGTTTTATTTGATGTTGATTGAGATTTCCTTGTGCTCGACCAATTACATAGATAGCATTGGGAACTATCTGTATGTTGGAAAAATCCCAGAACTCAGCATCGGCCCAGGGGCGGAGTTGATCGTATACTTCACAAAACGTATCAATTATTAATCTTCGATTACCTAGCATGTTGTTTGCACTCCTGCCAAAAGGTTGTCATCTCTGGAAAAGTTGCTACAAAGTCAGTGCTGCGGCGACGATCATGTTCGGCGAAGAAACGATAGAAGTCTGCTCGTGATGAGTTGACCTCGGTGGCATCTTGTGGTTCGCGCATCCAATCCAAGGCACGTTGCATGCGTTGTACTTCGTAATCTTTGAACCCTACAAAACTGCCTTCGGGCATGAGATTTTGCTGCATGAATTCTATGTGTTGCTCCATACGCCGTTGATATGCAGCAGGTAAAATTTGCAGACTTTGCCAGCGTGGTTGTCTTAGCAATGGGGTATCAAACCAAACACGTTGATATGTCCGACTGTGTCTAGCACGTAGTTCTAGGATGTAGTCCAACAATTGATCCAAGCCTGTTACACTGAGATTGTTTAGAGTAACAATAAATGTAAGGCTATTACGATTGGGCACTTCAGTGAGATATTCGTTGACATGATCCAACATCAAATTCATGTCAAGTCCGTTTCGAATATACTCAGCCTGCAGCCAATCACCGGTGTCAACGCTGACATACTGCATGAAATGTTCAATTTGTGTGTTGCATAACCGTCGGACGTAATCAAGATAACGTGAAAAAACATGATGATCAACACTGAAATTTGATGTGACATTCAGGTGCAAGTCCATCTTGGGCAATGCCAACACATAGTCAAACACACGATATGTATTTTTGTCCAGCAGTGGCTCACCACCAGTCATGCGGAAGTGTTTTAGTCTAGGATATAACTGAGGCCACCAACGCCAAAATGCTTCTACATAAGGGTTATCTTCGCGAACAGGTATAGGCTTACGACGCCCGTTAAAATGACTCGGCTCATTATGAGGGACTCTAGTAGGATAGGCCCCATGT
>Ga0181357_1000096_pt1 | contig 27940 bp, 33 predicted proteins | sample Fa13VDMM110DN_FD_130094 | JGI IMG/M metagenome (GOLD analysis project Ga0181357, IMG submission 130094) | Freshwater viral communities from Lake Michigan, USA - Fa13.VD.MM110.D.N | ecosystem: Environmental > Aquatic > Freshwater > Lake | place: USA: Michigan | collected 2013-09-24 | reverse complement strand
TGACCACGTTTACATGATACGGAATGGCGTATCAATGAGACAGTTTGAGCGTAGAAAGCACACCAGTCGTAAGCCTGTCTTTGGTTGGACAGGGGCAACTAACTATCGCAACAACGATCTAGAGCAGTTGCGTGAGTGGCTACCAGACTTCCTAGAGGAACACGACCTATACTTTCATCATGCAGGACACCAAGACAACACTCCTTCATTCGCTGACGTAACAGGAATAGCAACGTCCCGCGTTATGACTAGCCCTCTAACTCATATTAACGACTACGCCTCAGGGTTTAAGTTTGATGTAGGGATAGTTCCCCTCAACGATATTCCGTTTAACCATGCTAAAAGCAACATCAAGGGTTTAGAATACATGGCTGCGGGAATACCATTTATCGCTAGTGATTTACCCGAATACAGAGTTTTGCATGAGAATGGGGTAGGAATGCTATCAATGACAGCAGATGAATGGCGAACATCAGCAGAGATACTTCTTGACTACAAAACAAGAAAAAGAACAGCAGCAGCAGGATGGGCTATCGTAAACAAAGATTGGTCAATAGAGGCTAGGGCTAAAGAATGGAATAAAGTATTTAACGAACCACGGTAGTGTCGTAACCGCGTGCATTATAATCCCCAACCGATTCAGGGTAATGTTTAGCAATCACATCTTTTCTAACATAAGTTGGAATGTTTAATAATTCTTTAGCATCCTTGTGGTAGCAAGGATCATCGCTTCCATGTTCATAGTCGGAGCGCCAACGTAAACGCCTAAACACTTCGTTGCTAATAAAAATACAGGCAGCAGAGGCCATAGTGTCCATTACTGGAAACTGGTGGCCTTCAACATCAGGGCCAGTAAGACCATAAGTATTAATATATGGGGCACACAAAGGATGATTAAGTTCTAACATGCGAGGCATAATGTCATCCGGTGGCATACAATCAGCAGCCATAAAAAGCATGTGGGTGGCTCTTTTAGCCGTACTGTATTCAGTGCAAATGTTTTGCCCTAATGTTAAATGCCGCAACCTATTACTCATATCAACATTTGTTCTGCCATCATCAAAAACGTAAGTCCAATATTGTCCACCAATATCCTCCAATCGTTTAATGAACGGGACGAACGGCTCTAATCCTCTAGCATCAGTTTGGATAGCAGCAAAATAATCTATCGGAACATCAATATTTTCACGCACTTGTTCAGCGTTCCTCATCCAAGACCCCCAAACTTCAGGAGAATCCATAGCGAAAGTTGCTAAAGTTGTGCAAACAGTTATCATTTAATCTCCCTAAGGGCACGTTCTATACCCTGTTCTATTGATATTTTAGGTATATGGAACTGGCGCATAAGGTCCGAAGAACCTACCCGGTAAGAACATCCACGAGGTTTATCTACCAACAGTTCAACATTTTTTGCCCCAAACATTTCAGCCAACTGCACAAAAGAAACTCCCCTACCTGTAGCAAGATTGACAGGATGCTGATAGTTGGCTTCTACAATTTTCATACACGCCTCAATAATGTCATCAATATGTATCCAGTCGCGTTTTTGAGTTCCATCTGACCAAATTTGGAAAGGGTCCTCACCGTTCAACACTCGATCCCTAAACGCACCAAACGGATAATCTGAAGACTGGTTAGATCCATACCCGCTAAATGGGCGCACAATGTACACAGGAACACCTGTTGATTTAACAATTTCAGCCATAGATTCGCCGGTAAGTTTAGACCAACCATAAGTAGAATCGGGAGTTCCCATAGTTGGATGCAAAGTAATATCGCTTTCGTAAAGTATCTTGCTAGGGTCACCTTCCTGTAACCACACTGGATATGCAGCAGACGACGAAAAATACAGCATTGGGGTTTGTGTTTTAGCAGCCCAATCAAAAGCGGCTTGATCCATAACAAGATTAGCAGCCACCCATAAGGGAGACTTATCTATTGCTAATCTTCCTCCGACGTTAGCAGCACAATGAATAAACAAATCAATGTCATTAGAAGAACCAAACCAGTCTAAAACATTTTCACCATATTTTATGTCACATCCTTGAACCCGATGTCCTGCTTCTAACAAAAATTTTCTGAAATGGGAGCCAACAAATCCTGCATCTCCACTAATAAAAATATTCATGGTTCCCTTCGCTTTCACCAAGGATCTAGTTTGTCTTCCCAAAACTCTAACTCATCTTGTATAGCACACGGATCACACAACAAATTCCAGCCCTTATGCGCTACACCACCGGGTTTACCGCAACGATCACAGGGTATTACAGGTTCGTCCATCAGTCATCTTCTTCATCCGCATCAATCAACTTCCATGCGTTCGTTTCAATCATGGAGTTCAATGATTCTTTCCACAGGTTATTCACACGCTTAATAAGATCATCCGCTACATCAGGATTCCACGATGCACCTTCAGCGATAAGTTCCACACGCAACTCACCGTAAGTGACTTTTGCTATCAGGTTTTTACTTATTGCCATGTTCATATCTTGCCATGCTGTCATGGATAAGAAAATATGCGACACCATCAACAGCGTTATCCCTGCTGTATCCAGCCTTAGACCGGCTAATTTTGAGCAGAACCATCATCAGCGAGACATCTTCTTTAGTAATTGGGATACCAAGATACCCACTCCACATTTCTGCTATGCGTTGCAGGTTCTTTTCAGGGGGGCCATACGAATCATTACGATCCTCGTCAACAAGACGTATAGCATCTACAGCGACTGTTGGATCTATCACCACGAGTACCTGTGCCCTTCCACAACGAACGATTTATTGTCTATGTAAATCAGTGAAGGTGACACTTTTGTTCCTTCGACATAGAGGATACCGAAGGCTTGCTGCCAGTTGTGTGTCTTCGTGTATTTGGCTTGGTTGAAATCCATTAGACATCCGACTTCCATCCCATACATGGTTCGGGTTATCTTGCCATTAACACTCTGAGTGTGAGGTCGGATACCGGCTCTATGCGTATGACCACAAGCCACCGACATACCAACCTTTTGAGTAAGCGACCATGCGGTTTGTCCCGGTACGCCGCTTACGCCCGATTCGTCCCCATGCATGACTACCCAGCCTGGAGCAACTCGAAAAGCCTCCTCATGGTAAGTAATTCCTAACTCATCCAGACGCAGGAAGTTCTTCAGATCCAACTCAGGTAGCCCTAAGAGGCCCGGTAAGCGGCTTGTGAGGGCATTTAGCAGCCTATCCGTATGATTTGACCGGATACAATGATTGACCCCCAGATTGGCTAATATCTCCACGGTCATGTCGCGGTCACGCCCAATCGTGCGCTCCCACTCACCAGCCTTACCCTGCGTCCAGCGTCCAATTTGAGGTAAATCAATTTCATCACCAACCGTAACCACAATATCGTCAGGGCTACGAAGATCCCGTATCGCTTCAGATACAGCGTCCACGGCTTTCCTATCGTGATAGGGAACCTGAAGGTCGCTTATCAGCCATACGCGCATATTAAATCAACCAACGATTTACTTCAGACTGTTCATACAAAATATCTGGCTTACGGCGAGTCCAATCCTTATGGCGAGGATGACGAACATCAGCCTTACGCTTCTCCTCAGGCCACTTAGCAGCAACCCCACACGCCTCCATCAACTTATCCAACGAAGACTTCTGGGCAGCAGTAAAGTCCTTCTTCTTACCCTTAGACATGATCTCCACGCCCAACAAGTAATCGTTACCCATGTTGTCCGGGATACCAAAAACTTCCCAAGGAAACTTCTTCTTAAAAGAACCAACCCCCGCATGCCACACAGGGTAAGCGGAATGAACATACACAGTGCCATCACGGTCCAACGTAAAGTTCGCTGCCGGAACCTCAAAATGATTCTGAATATAGTTAATGATCCCGTTGTTAGCACCCTTCTGATTACCAGCAACCGTAGGGCTAGTGGACTCAGTAGCAGCGCCAGCAGTGTGATGAAGCATCAGAGCAACAGGAAGAGCAGGAGTACCCCGCCAATTAACCCGCTGCTGAACCTTCCAATCCTTCATATACACAACACGATTAGGAAGATTCTTACTCAAAGCCCTTTTCAACGAAGTATGGAAAGCCACGATTTCTCCACATCCAATTCAATGTTGTTGTCAAGATCGTCAGGTATAGCGCAATCGCTAATCTGTTCTTTTGGGTATCCCATTGATCTGCACCTTCACTAGGTCAAGTTCATGTTTTAGTTCTTTTTGCTCAAACGCTATACGGTTAATCTTGTCTGTCAAGGACGACCCGCCGTTAGGAAACAACTGATGTTCCACCCGATTCAAACGGTCACTTATGCTTCTTCCTTGCTCATCCACCCCTAAGGTTTCCTCCATGCGCCTAACAACATTATAAATACTAGACATACCTTTCCAGATAATGCCAACGGCAATAATGAAAGCAGCAAGAGCAAGAATCCACTCATCCACTACAGAGGTAGGGAACAACATGGGTTTACTCTACAGGCTCTTTCGGAGACAGGTGAGACAAAGCAAGCGGAGGAGAAATAATCGCTGCTACAAGAGCAATCCACATAGGGGCTGCCTCATCAGTAATCACCCCATAAAACCCGAGCAAAGCAACAACAGCGAGGGACACAATGTAAATGTATTTGCGTCCTTCACGCGACATTAACTTACTTAATGCGTTTTTCACGCTGCATCTTCAGGTGTCTCAACTGTGACAGGAGCAACGAACACATCATTCTCGCTGTCATACGAGTAACCGATACCCGCATAGCATCCACGGAAACCATTAGTAGCGTTATAACTTGTACGAATCCAAGTACCCGTCAAACCAATACCGTGAATGTACGCCTCAATCGCTGCATCCGATTCCGTTGCATCCAAATCGTCAGGGACAACAATTACTTCCCGAACAATTCCATCTTCAATACGCGCTGCATGTGCCATGATTATTTTCCTCTCGTTATTTTTTAGATTGGGTAGCGAACGATTACGATACCGGAACCGCCAGCCACACCGTTCGCTGCGCTTCCTGTTCCCCCCGCACCGCCGCCCGTGTTCGCAGTCCCCGCTGTTCCAGCAGCATTGTTTCCACCCGCACCGCCTCCACCAGCGCCACCAGCACCCGCTCCAGTAGTAAGACTACCGCCTCCTCCGCCTCCTCCAAGAGTGACAGATGTTCCGGTGATCGTTGAAGCCGTTCCTGCGCCACCAGCACCACCTGCCGTTGAACTTGTGCCGTTTGCACCTACTGCACCACTGCCAGCACCGCCACCGCCTGCGCCATTAGCGCCAACAAAACCATTTCCACCAGCAAAACCATCAACAATAAGAGTTGCTCCACCGTTACTCGCAGCAGCCGAACTGCCACCAGCACCGCCACCGCCACTGCCGCCACGGAAACCAAAATAACCAGAGTTAGTTTGCCCATTATTTGATCCACCGCCACCACCACCTATCGCTTGAAGCGATCCGACTTTTGAACTACCACCGTTTGCTCCGCCACCGGCAGCACTTGTGGAATAAACTGTGCCAGCCCCGCCTGCACCCACCGTTACGGTAATACTGCCTGTCTGCAAGAAATGGGAAGTTACTGACAGAACTTGCGCCCCGCCACCGCCACCGCCCTGCGAACCGCCACTGCCCCCGCCACCGCCAAGAACAAGGCAATCTACAAAACCAGAACCACTAACTTCAAGAGTCGAACTCGAAGTGAAAGAATGGACACGGTACAACTGACCATTTATACCTGTTGTTCCGTCACCCGTGTACGTCGTAACTGTTCCACCAGTAGCACTGACACCCGCTGCTGAACCGGCAGTAATTGTTCGGACAATAACCACACCGGAACCACCTGTACCCGCAGTGTTAGAACTAAACGCTCCCCCACCCCCACCACCAAGATTCGCAGTGCCATTAGTGCCGTTCGTCGTACCACCTGCACCACCGCCACCTGAACCACCAGCGCCGGGCGATCCTGAGTTTCGTGAACCTCCACCGCCACCGGCATAAGTTGTCGAAGTGCCCGTAATGCTACTCGCACTACCCGCGCCTCCAGCGCCACCAACTGAAGATGTTCCAACAGCACCAACAGCACCAGCCCCGCCCCCGCCCCCACCACCGGCTGCCGCACCGTCAGCAGCATTAACTCCGTCGCCACCGTTGTTTCCTTGAGAAGCCATACCACCAGCAGCAGTACGAGCAGGCACACCAGTTGTACCCGCACCGCCACCGCCTGAACCGCCACGATTAGGTTGAAAGTCACCGCTATCTTGATAAGGGCCACTACCGCCACCTATTGCAGCGATCTTGTCAAAACTACTACTTGTGCCACCTTCAGTTTTCCGTGCTGCTCCAGCACCCACAGTTACAGTTATTGTTGAAGCAGGTAAAAAAACACTTGTTGCGCTAACAAATCCTCCAGCACCGCCACCACCGTGATTGCGGTCAAATGCACTTCCACGATCACCGCCTGCTCCACCTCCACCGATAACCAACACATCCACAACACCGGAACTAGAAACAACTAAACTTCCCGAAGACGAGAAAGTTCTCACCTCATAAGTAATCCCCCCGTCCACATAACTCGTTACAGTTCCACCGCTAGAAATTTGTGCGAAACGACCCGCTGTAGGAATCGCTGAACCTGCACCTTGGGCTGTTGAAAGTTTAGAGATAGTCATTAGTTTCCAATCAGTGAAGTGATTTCATCCACGTTCAAACCAAGAGCAGCCAACTTCGCCATCGCCGATTCACGCGCAGCAACCTTGGCTGCATCAGCATCAATAGCAGCCTGTTCAAGGCGTAGGATTTCCGCTTCAACTTCAGCGGTGGTTAATGGTTCAACGTCTGGCGTGTGCCAAATGATGCCCTCAACATCGTCACCGTTCATGCTCCATTCAATGTTAGGGCGTAGGGATGCGACTGCTTGACTTGTTCTTATCATGCGCTGACCTCGATTGCGTACATTTGGCCTGTACTATCATTGTTTTCTAATTCTGTTGTGATAGAGGCATTTTGACTATTAAATCTTAATTTATAGGTTGTTGCTGAAGTTGTTGCCGGTGACGAATATCCAACTAAACAAATTGGCATCCAAAGACGAGGATTAGCGGTTGTTGTAAATCTCAAAGTTCCAACCGGCATGGCTTCTGCACCGGAAAGAGCGGTATTAGAACTATTTGTTAGTTGAAAATTGCTGAGAACCAAATCAGAAGCAGTATCAAGAACGTTTACTCGGAACATTGACAAAACCAAAATGGAACTTGTATTTTTTTGCGGAGTAATTGTAACGCTCATCCCAGTCACATCCGTAAAACTTGTACTGGTCGTTGTTCGGCTTGTTGTATCTGTTGCCCTTACTATCTGCAATATTTTTCCACCCGCAAGGTCAAGTTTTGCAGCCAACTGAGAAGTAAGATTATTTGTACTAAGAGCAAGCGAGTTCATAGCCATTATGAAATCTCACTTAAAAACGCAGTGAAGTTGCATGTACTCGCACTAGACGAAACACGAATAAAGTTGCTCGCAGGCATAGTAATACCCAGTGTGAGTGCAATCGTATCGTTACCAGCAACCGCAGCGTCATACACAAGGAACTCTGAAGCGCCCGGTGTACCCGCAGTAGTGTCCATACCCACCCGTACCGTGACGGCACTTGAAGACTGGTTTGTAATTACTAGCGAAGAGATCACTGCCTCAGTCAAAGCAGGAGTGTTGTATAAGGTGGCATACGTACTTGTTCCTGCCGTGCCTTGAACCTGTGCGTATTTGTATGCTGTTGCCATGTCATGCTCCAATCAGGAATAACGGGTTTAATCCTACTTCAATACCATTAATAGTACCGCTAAACGTAGCACCATTGACAGTCACATTAGTAAGAGTCTTATTAGTTAAAGTCTGTGTGTCCGTAGTACCCACCACGCTACCAGTCACACTATGCACATTTGAGGCTGAATTAACGTGAGAGTTAGCCTCATCCGCATCCGTGGCAGTAAAAATATGCTCAATCTCAGCACCAACAGAATGAGAAGCCACAGTCGTACCATCATTACCACGACCATTAACCAACCCAGTATTGTAAACAGTTAAGATATTACCGGCACGAGAAACACAAAGAATCTTTTCCTCAGTCACCTCACCACGATCAACCACCACAAAAAACGGTCCACCAGAACCCGTAGGGTAGTTAGACAGATCATTACAAGTAATAGTCAGGGCAGCAGTAGTACCATTCAAAACAGCCGTTAAAAGAGCAGGCTTAGCAGCACCAGCATATGAACGTCTCATTTACACCACTTCCTCAAGCGTAATCAAAAATGTGCCTTGCCAACCATTACCCGTAGTAGACAACCTTTGAGGCTGCCAAACAAAATCACGAGCAAGAACTTGATACGACTGGCCCGATTCTTGATACTGAAAAACCGTTCCATTCTGAATCAAACTAAGCAACGCATTTTTGTCATCTAGCGAGTTCCTAGATTCTACCATCCCGTTGATGTCAACCTCGTCAGCAATCATCACCGGAACGTCCCACCGAGATGCTTGCCCTTTGACAGCAAAAGCGCGTAGTTCCCAGCGAGTAGGTATAGGGCCTTCAGTATTGTTAGTAGGGCAGCGACTTATAACGTAGCGAACATTGATGCGAGAGAATTTAGTTCCATAAAGATTAATGTTGTCGCTACGAATAATATTCGTACCCACAGTAATACTGGCATAACGGGCATAAGCACTAGAGTCATACGACAAATCCAAATTTAACTGACCACAACTAGGAACCCACTTAGCCTGAATATATAAAGCAGCCTTCAAATCCTCAACACTAAACGACATAGAACCCTGCGTAAGCCAACCAGCAGGAACAAGATCAGCACCCTCATAATAAACACCACCATCAGTAACCGTAAAAACCTTACGACCCAACCAAGTAGCAATCGCGTTAACAACAGCAGCACCCTCATCCCAAGCAGCAATATCGTTAGCAAACGCTGGAGTCAAAGGGCCAGTAGTAAAAGTAGACAAATCTAAACGACCCAAACCGGGAACCGAAGTAGTGGGAAAAACGTCAGCCGTATCATTATTCACCGTCACATAACCGGGGTCCATACTAGAAACCCCATACCACATAAAACGATCCTGACCCTCAAACGCTTGAACAGGTTCAACAGTAGGAATAACAGAACCAAGAAGAAGATCACCATTAGCATCAGGCTGCGCCATACGCACACCTTTACTCGTACCAATAAAAACGTATCCAAGATACTCTTCAATCTTGTACCCAACCTCACCATCAGGCAAAGTAACAGCAACAATCGCTGGATTCAAACCAGTACCATCATCTTTAATAGTTACCTTATGAACAACATATTGATCCCCAACACCACCAAGAACATAAATACATTGAGGACCACTACACGCTGATTCCCACCGAAAAGTAGATTCGGGATGAGTAAAAATAGTTGTTGCTGTAGTTGCAGTAACCAATTTAAGAATGTTTTCATCACCACACAAAAGATAATCTTTTTCCCAAGCAATAAAGTTAGCGCCACTAAACGCATTAGGATTGTATGTAGTAGCAGGACCAGCAGAAGCCGTTAACTGATAAATGTATCCACCGTTATTAAGAGCAAGAACAGTTGGTGCGCGATCAGCAATATCAACAATAGGTAAAGAACCAATAGAAACAGAAGCAGACATTGTTCCATAATCAGACCACCAGTAAGTCGTGTTTCCATTAACAACAACAAGATAACCATTCTGTAAAGTAAGCCACGTTTTACCGCTAGTAGCCTGCATTAACTCTGTTTTAGGAAGCAAACTAAACCGCCACTTAGTCCACGGATCAATACCAAACGAATCCTCATACCGTGATTGAATAGCGTTATCACGATCCAAGTTAGTTTGACCAGCACCCGAACTCCAGTCAGAACTTTGCTGACGCCAAATGTTTTGAGGCAACAACAACAAGTCACGGTTATCTGTAGTGTTACGTTGCTGCAACACATCAATACTTTTTTGACTATAAGCATTAGAACCAGTATCAATAGGATAAATACGCCCGTTGATAGCAACCATAGAGCCACCAAGGTTTGCTAAAGCGCTAGTGCCACCTTCAGAACCACCACCAAAAAACGGTTCATCAAAAGGTTGGGTGATCTGTGTAGACACTAAAGACCCCTATAGATAGGTATACGATTAACCAACCTAGCCATTTCATCCTGAACACGACGACGATAATCTCTTTCTAAAACACCAGCAATAGAACTATTAGCAGTCATAGAAACTTCATCAGGACGACGAGAATCACCCTGATTAGAAACCTGATTACGCCTAGACTCAGTAGTACGCAACAAATCAACCGCTGCACCTAAAGCAGGAATATCCAACATAGACTCAGACAAACCAAGATCCTCAACAGGATCATCATCAAGACTTGTAGCCTGTGAAAAGGGAGCCTTATAAACAAACTCAATTTCAGTACCAGAAGGAACATTGTAAAGTAAACGAACAATGTTTTGTTCATTACTATAAATCCAACGATAGTACCTATTAGAAATTTCAGTCCACACATCAGTAGTACCCGGAGAACGCCAACGTACACGAAGAAGATTAATCATGTTCTCTGCTTCAACAGGAACAACATAAGTCTGATATGTTGAATCAACATCAGCAACCCAAGTACCAATCTTGTACAACCCAGCATCAGGAGAAGACAACCTACGCAACTGGTCATTGATAGCGTTAAACGCATACCAGTCAGTCATACGAGGACGCACATACACCATGTCCCCAGTAGTAATAGCAGTCTTAGGTGAATTATCGTAACCCGGAATAACAAACACAGTATTGTCCGTAGAGTAAACACCCTTAACAAACCACACGTTCAAACCAGAAGACAACAACATGCCTTTCTGAATACCATCAACACCAAGTTCCAACTGAAAACTTGTTTGACCCGCTGACGCAGAAGTCTGAACAAGATTTACATTCTCAGTCATAGACCCATACACGCGCCTACGAACATCCGCTACAAGATCAGCAACAGTAGTCACTACATACCTCCTAGGAACATAGCCGTTGGAAGTGGATCATCAACAGGAGCAGCAGCAATAGCCCACTTCAACCCTGTTGCTTCGGCAGAATCAGCAGTAAGAACATAACCATTAGTACCCACCGCTATACGGGCAACAGCATCCGCGCCAGTAGCAGCAATCAAATCACCCTTAGCATCAACAATAGACTGAACAATTGCAGTACCAGTAACCTGATTTGCTGCCAAAGTTAAAGCATCAGACCCACCCGTTTGATGAGAAGCAGCGTGAGCAGTAGGTGTACGAGCATCCGACAAACGAGAGTCAGCGGTAACAACAGCCGTCCCAGTAATTGCTGACGGTGAAATACCCGTGGCAGGAGCAGCCCCAATATCACTAGCCACCAAAGCATCAGAACCACCCGTAGAATGAGAAGCCTTGTGCGCTGTAGGTGTACGCGCATCACTCAACCGTGAATCCGCTGTAACAACCGCTGTGCCAGTAATAGCCGAAGGAGAAATACCAGTTGCCGGTGCAGCACCAATATCACTAGCAACAAGAGCGTCAGTTCCACCAGTTGAATGAGAAACCTTATGCGCCGTTGGAGTGCGAGCATCAGACAATCGTGAATCAGCCGTAACCACGGCAGTACCCGTAATAGCACTAGGACTTATCCCAGTAGCAGGAGCAGCACCAACATCTGTGTACGTTGGCATATTATGAACATGGTTACCGCGAGACACCGTATTGGTATTTCCAGCAGAAGCAGTACCAAGATTACTAGCAGGAGTAGTTGAATAGTTATCAGCACCAGATGGACCCTGAGGACCCTCAGGACCAACAGGACCTTGAGGACCCGGAGTTGTAGAAGTAGGACCAGTAGGACCTTGAATACCCTGAGGACCCTGAGGACCTTCAGGACCAGTAGGACCAGTAGGACCAGCAGGAAGACCCTCTACCGCTGAATTAAGAGTATTAATTGCTTCAATAATAAGATTAGTATCACCAGCCGGTGTACCATCACCCGGAGTCTTATTCGGGGTAGGCAGCGTCAAATTAGCCATTAAACACTCCTAGTTAAACTGTGTATCGTAGGTTTCAGGATACACGTTATCCGTGTAAACATTACGCCAAGTGTACCCTGCCTCTGTCAACGAATCGTACTCAAAGGAACCAACATCAGTACGATAATCCGTACCACCAAGAATAAAAGTATGAACGTCATCATCCTGAATATCCTTATTTTCAAAAGTCTGACGCTCAACAACAGAACCATCATTATAAATAACAACACTATTCTGCGCTGGAGGAGAAAGAAAAAACGACCACAACGGTGAAATTCCTGGGCCTTGAATATTACTAGGACCATAAGTACCACGACCCAACAACTGCACCTGAACAGTCACTACTTCTTCTTTCTTTTAACCGCAGCATTATCAACAAGATTAGGATACGGACGACCAGCAGCCTTAGCCCTACGCTTAGCAGCAGCCTTCTGGCTCGCTGTCAAAGGCGTAGATTTTTTCTTAGGATTAGTCGTTTCCCAAAAAGGTTTACTTACCACGAGACATTTTCTTCATAGGCTTCTTCATCATAGAAGACTTAGAAGTCGGTTTAGCGGCCATTTTCTTAGCAGGACCCATACCGTAACCCTTTTGACCAGCCTTCTTGCCACAACCACATTTCATACACATTAGCAATCCCACGCTCTCAATGATTTGTTAATACGACTATTAGGATTCTTCGCTGTCTTAGCCGAAGTATTAACTTTTTTCATACCCTTCATTCTTGCACAAAACGACTTCCTACGAGCAGCAGCCCTAGGAGACTTCTTAGCAGCAGCCTTCTTAACAGGAGGCTTCAAAGTCCCACCAGTTGCTTTCTTGTAAGACGCACGACCTTTAGCGTTCAAACCCCCTTTAGGGTTCTTGCCTTCAGACCGCTGCCACGCAGGAGTAGCCACTTACTTCTTCTTAACCCAAGTACTACCATTCCAAACCATCTTGCCCATAGAAGCGCCTTTGGGAAGAGAATTTGATTTTGGTGAACTACCTCTTTTTGAAGCAGCAGCAGCAAGAGCAGTAGTTCCACCAACAGCAGCACCAGCACCCATAACTCTTTTGTTAGTAAAAGCAGTAGTACGAGCAGAAGAAACAGATTTCTTTGGACCCTCAGCAGCATAAGCAGCACGAGCCTTTTTCATGGCACGAGTTCGAGCAGCCTTTTCAGCAGGAGTAAAAGAAGTTTTATTACGAGGACCCAACTTAACTGGCTTACCATTCTTCAATGGACCACCAGTTTTTTTACTAACACCTGAAGTTGTAGACTTAAAAGAAGAAGGCTTAGGAGTAACTTTAACAGCAGGTCCCTTAAAAAAATCAACCGCTGCTTTACCAGCACGAGCAATAGTCATAGGGATATTTCCTACACCAGACTCAACAATCCTTGGAGGATTCTTAGCCATATAACTTTGCATAGAAGTAGGCTTAGAAGTACTCTTCTTAGGACCTTCAGCAGAAGACCTTTTTACTGATGCCCTTTTAGAAGCAGCAATACGGTTAACAGCAGTTGACTTTGCAACACTACGCTTAGGACCCTCAGATCCACGAAATTTAGTAGCCATGATTATTTACCTTTTCTACTGGCAAGTGCGGATTCAATCCTCTTACTATAAGCGTTCTTTGTTGGCTTAGGCCGAACGTAACTAGAAGAATTTGGATTACCCTTTGGACCTTCAGCGCCCATCTTTTTTGCTTGAGCAGCAGTCATAGTGTATTGCTTTGCAGGTTTACGTTCACGAACACTAGAACTAACACTATTGTTGCTATAAGTTTTTCCCTTAGTCATTGAGTAAGGACTAGTTTTAGAACCACCACCGCTACTACCGCTTTTTACAGCAGAAGCCTTAGGTACGTTAGTAACACGCTTTCCACCCTTGTAAACAGCACGATCACCGTTAGGCATAATTACAGTTCCCGTAAGACGCTTACCACCCGGACCAAGAGTAAAACCTTTATTAGCGCCAGTAGTTTCACGCTTAGTGTCACTAACAGAAACAGTTCGTTTAGCAGCAGCACCAGCACCCTTAGCACGTTTTAACTGTGCGTCAGTAAGGTTACGAGCCTTAGTCTTATACATTCCACTTGCAGGTTTAGCCATGATATCTCCTTAGTAAAAGTGACTGGCTCCCCAACGAATGAGGAGCCAGTCAACAAATTATGGTTTCAGACCAGCGTCAGTTTTAATCTGAAGCAAAGCCTCGGCACGGAACACACTGTAACCAACCAAGTGATACCAGCCGACTGAAGCGAAACGCTTCAACTTGTCAACCACAGGAGAAACCACGGTTGAAGGATTAGGACCAAAGCCGGGAGCGTTGCTGTATGCCTTGGCAAGAGCCTCAGCACCCATCAAATATCCTTGACCCAAGTTAGTGAGGTTGTTGTTAACGACGATGCGAACACCTTCGTAAGTACCAATCTCACCGTTGAAGATGCTGTTTCCGCCAGCGCCGTCATTACGACCAACGGTGTAACGCCAACCTGTATCAGTTGATTCGCTCTTCAGTTGTTGTGCCTGATAAGGAGAAACAACAGCAACAAAGTTACCTCCACGGAATGGACGCACATTTGCTGCCTGAAGACGAGCCACACCATCACGAAGAATTTGGCCTGTCAAGTATGAACCTGAACCTGTACCAATCGAACCAATCGTTGCGGTGCTTGCGTCATCATAAGTGATTGTCGTAGCATCAAGAGCGACACGAGCAAGAGAGTCAATAGACTTTCCTGCGTTGTATCCAACACGCTCAGCAATAAGTGGGTCCATAGCAATCATGGAAGTTCCACGAATAAGAGCCGTGTTTGTCACCGCTGTACCATACTCGCGCATTGACAGAGTAAGAGCACGGCTGTTAAGCGCAATGCTATCAACGTCATTGTTTTCGAGTAGAGGAGTGGTTTGAATTGAAAGGTCATCCACGAAAGAGAACCGAACAGAACCACCACGGTGAGTTACATTGCTTGCCCTTACAGTAGCGAACTGGTCAAAGATCAGTTCAGAACGTAGAGGTGGGTACACCATAAGGTCGTAGGCCTTGGTAACAAACTGACTACCAAGAGTGATATCTACGATTGGTGCTGGTGCGTTAATTGATAGCGGACCCGCTGCGGTGACAATCTCACCCGGTGAATACGCTGGATTTGCGAGAGGACCGTTTTGATTAGATCCTTGAGTACCTGTACCTGCTGGCATTGAAGTTCCTTCCTATTATTCGACTTCGCCTATTTGCATACCAAATTGTTGTGCCATATCAAGCATTGCTTCGACGCCGCCCTCTTCCATAGCCTGCTCCAACAATGCCATAGCAGATGCTTCGGAGTTTTGATGAACATTTGCTCCGCGTGATGCTTCTACTACTCTTTGTTGAGCAGAAAAGACTTCTTGATTGTTAGCGTTTACTTCTTCTGGTTTCTGTGAACCTATAAAACCCGCTTCAAGTGCAGCAGCCCTTATAGAGTCAGAAGAAATCTCTCCGTCATAACCGTTAATAAAATACTTTATCTTCGGGTCATTCATTGGGATTCCCGCTTCGTAAAAAGCCAGTTTCCGTTTAAGCATTTCATTCTCTTTAGAAGCCTTAGAACCTCGTCTAGCGGCTTTCCTCAAGTTTGAAGGCTCTTGCTCTTCATCTTCGTCTATCTCTACTTCGTATTCTTCGTCGTAACTTGTTGACATGACTTCCCTTTCATAGCGCAGCAGTAACGGGAGCATCACTGCTGGAGTTTGTGTTTAAGTACACCCATTTTTGTACACGCTCGCACAGGGTCAAATGCAGCGGATAATTGAACCGGCCCATCTACTTTTCAGAAGCGAGCACTCAGTTCTAACTAAACAGTAGACTCAATTATTTAGGCTGTCAAGTGAAACGCGCTACTTTGTTTTAGCAGAGCCAAGACCAGAGACACCTTGTGCGCTAGAGGTAAATCCACCGCCACCTTTGAACTGTCCTACGCGCGCGCCTCTGGCACGTTCAATGTCTTTAGCAGCGTTTTGTTCACCAAAAGTTCCCTTAATTAAACTTTCTTGTCCAACAACATCTCCCCTACCAGTAGTCAAAGACTGATCCCTATTAACCTGAGCAAATCCTTGCCTAGCAGTATCCTGAGTAACACCCATATCTTGAAGGTTATTAGCAATATCCAACTGAAGATCAACATTCTGTTTAATGGCCTCAGAACCAATAAGAGCAGTTGAATAGTTCTTTTGAAGCAAAGGAGCAGCAATCCCAGGATCAAGATAGTAGGCAGCCAAACCACCAGAATCAACACCATAATAATTTTTCATCGCGGTCTTAAACTCCGCAGGAGCAGTAACCGAAGCACCAGAAGCCAAAACAACCCGATCATTTAACTCATCAATAGAAATCTCTTGAGTCAATAATGTAGTCACATTGTCTTGAATCATTCTTGTAGGAAGACCATACTGCTTCTCTAACTGTGCGGCTTTACGCTCATATTCAATATATTCACCCTCAGTCATAGCGCGACCCTTTTGAGCAAGAGCCTCCATAGCAGGAAATCGTTGCTTATATTCAGGAGTTGTCTTAATTAAAGAAGCAATAGCAGCATCATCATAGCCAGCAATAACATACTCAATCATTTTGTTATACAAAGACATAAGATTATAGTCAGTAGCCAACTGCTTCATAGTTACAGAAGCATTATCAATACGTCTTTGATTATCAGCGTTTCTTACTCGGTCTTCATAATCTTGTTGATTTTTTTGACGTTTTGCAGCAGCATTATCCGCTTGTGTTTGTACATCAGTTTCGGAAGAGCCACCAGCAGGAGCATTGAACTGACCTGTTGCTCTATTAATACCAGTACCATAACCTTTAATAACGTCAGGACCATTCTGCCCAATATTATTCATAAAATTAGGATCGTTTAACATAGAATAATCAATGCTCATAATTACTTCCTAACTCCAAATATTTTTAACAGCGAATCAAACGAACCAGCAATCTCATTATTAGCCTTAAGAGTACCCATCCAACGAGGATCACTGCGTATTTTTTTACGAAAATCCCAAAGGTTAGTTGGCTCTGGTGTTCCATTTGAAGAAAAACCACCAAGAGCCTCACGAATGTAAGGATCATCCAAAGAAATTTCTTTAGCGTTAATCTCTAAATCCTCTCCCATTAAAGTCATATAAGGAGAAGCCAAATCTATTGCATTTACACCAGCACGAATCTTATCCGAATACACAGGGAATAAAGAAGCAGCACGCTCCCTAATGTCTCGTTCCCAGTCCTCAGCAGTACTTAAATTACTATTGACCGACTTAGCAGCAGAAACATAAAAATCATCGTTAAAAGAAACTCCATTAGCCTCAGCAAGAGTACGAAGATTATCAGCCAAATCACCAGAAGCGCCACGAAGAAATCCTTCACTAGATACTTTAATATTTTCAGACAAAGCCTTATCTAATAAACTTTCCCGACCGGGACGATCCATACCTTCGTTAAGAACTCTATATGCAAGAGAGTTTAATTCTTCAGGAGTTAAAGTAGAACCAACCGTTGTAGCCCTTGCCTGAACAATTTCTTTAGCAGTATTAAGAGACTCTTCCCAATCAGCCCCACCCATAGACTTCTTAATAAAAGTTTCACGAGCATACTGACTGTTTTGCTTATACCAATTAGTGTTTTGAAGTCCAGCCTTAAAACGGTTTGGTAACCATTGTTGCTTAACAGCCTTTTCAAACAAAGCCGCTATTTCAGGGTTAGAATAAATAACTTCTACAGCATAACCATAATCAGAAGCAAGTTCCTCTTTAGATAACTTGTCTGCCTTCATGTCAGGATTCTTAGCCATTACATACCACCTACTGGATTTCTTATACCATCAATAAAAGCATCAAGTAGAGTCGTTGATGCCTGATACTCAGCAGAACCTTCTTGCGCCATAGCAAACTTTTCAGCACGAGCAGCAGGATTAATACCACCCTTACTAACAGCAGTATTACCCTGAACATCAGTAGAAACGGGGTTATTCATTTCCTGACGGTTTAACGCTTTACGAAAAAGATCCTGCTCTTTATCATTAGCCCTACGCCCTAAATACGTTTCTAAGGCCCTATCAACCAATTGGTTAGCAGTATCAGGATCAGTCAAATTAACACGCTGATTAGGCGCAGAAGAGCCGCCTCCACCCCCACTACCGCCGGAAGCAGAGTTTAATGATTTTCCAAACTTTTTTTTATACCATCCATAAGCCTCAATAGGACTAATAGTTTCCCCATATTGAGTATTAGCCTTGTAAGCAATATCTACAAGAGTTGCCCAAAAACCGGGAAGGTTTTGTTTAGGAACAGGCTTAGACCAACCAGCATAATCTTGAGCATCTGTGGCAACCTTTTGAATTGCCTCAGGAGACAACATAGACCAGTTATCTGCAACAACGTCATAATTATAAAAACTTTTACCACCAATGGCAGAGCCTTTAAACAAGTCACCAACATAGACAGTATTAGGGTCTTGATTACCGCCAATACCAAATCTAGTTTGAGTAGGAGTACGGGGCCTAAGAGAAGCCGGTACATTATTAATTGGTGGTGCTACCATTACATTCCTCCTTCAAACAACGAAACACTAGACTGAGAACCAATAGGGTTGTCATCAGCAGACAAGAATCTGTTTGCAACAGCAGCCCAGTCATTACTATAAGTCTTTAAACCCTGAGTAAACTCATCCCATTCTGCCAGAATAATATCTTTCTCATCATCAGTAGGGTCATTAGCAAGAGCGTTTTGCACATCTTTACGAGCCTCAAGATATAAAGCAGCCGACTGCCACATAGGATCATCAGCCCTATTCTTCATAAAATTACTATCAGACAAAGCAGACTCCAAAACCATTACAGTTTTTTGAGCACGATCCCCACCAATATCCTCATAATCAATACGCCAACCCTCATATATAGGATCATCTTTCATTAAAGCAATCTTCTCTTTACGGTAACTATTAAGATCAGAAGCAGCCTTAGAACGATAACTTGTCAAACCACGCTGCTCAAGCAAAGCATCCAAACTACCCATAAATTTAGCAAACTCAACCCAACCAGCAGTACGCTGAGTTTCCCGCATAGCCTCAGGACCACTCAACAAATCACGCCAATTCTTAGAAGCCCCAGGAATCTCAGTCTGAGTCAACCACCTATAAGCACTAGCATCATACTCAGCATTAGAAGCCTTATCGTTAACAATAATACCAAGAATACTTAAATCATCACCAAGACGAGGAGAAAGACCCTCAATCAAAGCCGTGTTTTGACGAATGTTAGCAACAGCATCCATGTTAGACAAAGCCCCACCAGTATTTTTACTTGTGTCAGTATTAGACAAAATTAAAGTTTCGTTACCAAAATTTTCAGAAAATTTCATAGGACCCTCAAGGCCATAAACTTGATCGTATTTTCTTTGCATATCAATCAAAGGTTGAATAGAAGATTCATAATCAGGTGGAGTAAACGCAAGCAAGTTACCCAAAATTCTTAAAATAAATTGACCATTAGTACGGTCTTGGATTTCTTTAGAAGTAGGATAATCCTCACGCTCTCCTGCACGCCACAACAACTCTTGAGTACGAGCCTGCAAAGCATACTGATAAGCGTATTGTGTAGAAGAATCATTTTGAATAATTTGATAAAACCTATTAGCCCAAGGTGGCAAAATTTTATCCGCTGAAAATGGCACAGTAGAAACACCATTCTCTTCTCCATAAATATAATCCTTAAAACCTTTCCACAACTGATTAGCGTCTTCTTTACCAAGAAAACTTGTCATCATTGAAGGAGGTTCAACAGTAAACAGTAAACCTTTTTTCATTAACGTACTTGCACCAACTTGAACAAGAGGAGCAGGACGAGGAACAAAAGCAAAACCAGTTTCAGGGAACAAAACATTTAAACCAGACTTAGAAACTTTAATGTTGCTAACCCCACGAATACCAAAAAAATCTTCAACACCATCAGGAATCAAAGCCTTAGGCAGAGGAAAAACAATGTTTCCTTCTTCATCTTCCCAACCAGCCTTAGTAGGGGCTTTCCACAAATCAACCATAATTGCTGCGGTTTGAGGATCACGCCTAAACAATTTACCTAAAGTAACAACAGAGTTTTGAGAAGCCGAAATAAACGGGAACACCCATTCACCATACTTACCAACATTTGTACGACGATCAATAGTGTAAAGAAACTCTTTAGTATCTTTCAAAGCACGCCTATGAGCATTACGTTCCAAAGTTTCAATACGATCCAAAGGAATAAAATTACTATCCTTGTACTGTTCTTTAAGCAACGCTAAACCATCATCACGAAACTTTAAATACTGTTTACTATAAAAAGGACCACGGACAAGAGAATCCTCAGGCATAGTACCAACATATTTAAAAGAAGTTTCAATAGAAGACCTATAGATGTCCATAACTTTTTTAAAACCAGTCAACATTTCTTTATTACCAACAACAGGATTAAGACGACCCTCATATGCTGCGCCCATGTACCGTTGCAACTCAGAAGCCTTAGGTGGTCTACGAGTAATAATATCAAGAACTCTAGGATCACCAAGAGTAATAACTTCTAAACCACTACGAACATTACTTACATAATCGTTAGCAACTTTAGGTGACTCTCCAATTAAACCCCAACGGTTATTGTTACTATCCATTACGGAAGTAGCAGCATCAAGTTCATCACGCCATTTACGTCCAGCAGGATCATTTAAAATCCAATTAACAATAGCGTCATTAGATTCACCTTTAGCAAGCATTTGTCCAACAGTTGACTGTGAATACTGTTGCAACATTTCTTGCATACCATCCCAATAACCGGGATCATTAGGAGAAACGTCAACAAACAACTCAGCGTTCTTACGCAACAAAAATGATTGAGTTAAATTAGCACGGATAGACAAAGTTGCTTTAATAGTATTATCTGCTGAAAGGTTTTTACGAGCAATATCCCTGTACCGTTCATTACCAAAAGCAGTATGCAAAAGTACACCATTATCCAAAAGAACATCTTTACCTTGGTCAACAAATTTCTTTTGAGAACGACGATTAGCATATTCTGATATTGCAAAATAATCGTCAGTAGATAATAACTTGGCTTGCATTAATTGTTCTGAACGAGTACTACGAAGTTTAATTATGTCGCTTTGTTCCTTAGAACTTAATTTAAGCCACCCACCAGCATTTTTAATAAATTCATTTTCAAACAACAGGCTTGTGTTTGCCTGCTCATTAAGATTATCTAATTCTTTATCAAGCCATTTAAGAAACTTACTACCTTCAAGATTTTCTCTAACACGGCTAGGAGGAATAACATCCATTTCTTCTGTAAGTTTTTTTACTTCTTTATTAATTTCTTCAATACGCTTTGCTCGTTTTGCTTTTTGAGCATCAATAGATTTTTGGGTAACTCCAGCACGAACAATACCCGGATTATACTCTTTATTAATTTGAGCCAAACGAGGAGAAATCTGAGAAAATTCATCAACAGATTGAGAAAATTCATCAACAGTCCAATTCTGTGCATCTTCAATACTGTTCTTAAGATAACTTTTAGCATCAACTAACTTGCCAAAACCTAAACTATTAATCATTTCGCCGTCTTCGGTTATTTCATAAACAACCCATTGAGCATCAGCCTTTTTACCACCAACAGGTATTTCCTGACGAACCTTAAAAAAGTTGTCTGGTGTTGTGTACTCGTTATCACCATCACGAAGAAGTTTAAAATTATATTTGTCTGGTTTATCAACAACATCATCAATAACATTAGCAAGAATATTTTGTTCATCAATTAAAGTTTTAACAGATTCTTTTAATTCAAAAACTTTTTTATTACGAGCATCTCCACCAAGAGCAGAAGCCAAACCTGCATATTCTTTTTCTGCACGTTTAACTCTTCTAGTGTTGTACATCCCTTTAGTCAAACCTTTAGCAGTCCAAAACATAGGAGCAAGAGACTGATTAAAAATCATTGAACGTACAGTTCCTTCAGTCACGTTACGCATAGGATAACCAAGACGTAATAGAACCGCTGGCCTCCAAAAAGACTGAAAAATTTCGTTAGCACTTACCGCTTTTTCACCAATAAAACCTTTAGGAGTATAACTGGATCTATCTACAAGCATTTGCATATTGCTATCGCTCATTCCAGCAAGAGTTCCCTTATCAATATTACCTTTATTTAAATTAATAAGAATGTCTTCTAAATGGTCAAAAGGAACAATATAACCTCCTTCTAAAAGTTGTGACTCTAAGAAAGGTGCTTTTGCAAGATTTGTAACACTTTCTGGAATATTGTTTTCAGCAAAAAATTGACGGTTAGGATCTTTAATTTGTTCAGCAACATTAGCCATACTTAAACGTGCTCTTTGCATAATATGATCCATGACATCTTCATCAAGATTATAAAAAAGTGAAAGTTCTCTGCTAATAGAATCTTCAAATTGTTTCATTGCTAAAGTAACATCTTCTTGTGTAGAAACTGCTTTAAGAAAATCAGCCTGAATAGATTCTTTTCTAGCAGTACCACCAACAGTAACAGTTTGACCATTAATTACTATTTGTTTACCTTCACCATTAAATACTTTAAGACCACCTGTAATGGCTCCACTCTCTTTATAAAGATCAGTAGCGCCAGTACCTTTAGTGCTCATATAATAAGCAGGATTCTCTATACCCGGTGAATAACGAAATACTCTAATAGTGTGCTTTAAACCATCTTTGCTAAAAAAATCGTTAACACTCCAAGTTCCACGTTCATTCATTGCTTTGTATCGTTCTCCAGCAACTTTAGTTCGTCTACGTCCAACAGCACGACCAACAGCGGTATTAGATACTATTCCACGGTTAGTATTCATCATTGAACCAGCAGCATCAATAGCGCGTTGCAAGTACTTGTTTTTTTCAACTTGAGCGTTAGCAGCATCAACCGCTGCTTTTTGAGCATTTTGAAGTTCTTTAGTACTTAACTTTTGAGCAGGGTCAATAGCAATACCAGCCTTGATTGCTACAAGATCATCTTGAGCGTTAACTAAAAGTGCATAACGATTATCGTAATCTCCAGAACTAATAAGTTGATTATTTAAATCTTCTTTAGCCTTAGCAACATCTTTTTCAAGATTTTTAACAATACTGTCATATTTAAAAATTTCTGATTTCCATTTTTCAGGTTCAAGAGTAGCCTGAATTTCTAAAGCCCTACGTTCAGAAACGCGAATAGCCTCAGCAATATCTGATTGTTCGTCAACAAGTTTTGTGTAAGCGTCTTTATCACCTAACGCTGCCATAATAACATCTGCTGCTTGCTGACGAGTAGTAGCCTCAGATATACCCATAGCAATAGCCTCGGCATGGGTTGAATCTTTAATTTCAGGTTGTTGAATAATTTGAGCCCAAGATTTTTTACCATTAAAACTTTGATCTATAAACTCAGCGTAAGGCCCAGCCTCATCATAATTTTCTCGAGTAATAGCCTGACCCTTTGATTCAAGATCATCAAGAATTCTTATACCTTTTAAAGGTTCATCTTCAGTTAAAACCTTAGCGCCTAGTTCAACACCAAAAGCATTAATTTCTGCATCAGTCTTAAACGCTCTATCTAAATATTTTAAACGACCAAGTTTAGTTACAACACCAGCAGCAATAAGAGGATCAGCAAAAACAAAACCAAAATCTGCAACACCAGAGAAAAACTTTGCTTCCCCCTCATCAAATACTTTTCTGTCTTCCTCGCTAGTAATATCAAATCCTGCTTCTTCAATTTCACTATTAGGATCAATCATTGAAGCGCCAGTAGCAATAGCACTAAATGGTGCTAAAAGAAAATCACCAAATTGACCTTCATTACGCTTTAAACGGCCAGCGGTTTGACCCATGCTTGCAACAAGTTGTTGACCAAAAGAAATATTTCCGGCTTCATCATAAGTAAGAGTTCTGGTTCCACCGGGAAGATCAGAAACAGCAACAACAGCAAACTGGTTTAAACGGTCATAACCCCAGTCAAGTCCTCTAAGAAAACCATCCCACACAGTTTCAACAGGTGAATTTGATTCATCTTCAAAATCAAAAATGTTAGAAAGAATACCGCCAGCCTTTTTAATAAGGTTTTCATCTTCAACGGGTGCTTTGTTTACAAACGCTGTTGGGTCTTTAAGAATTTCTTGAGCAGTTGCCTGCAACTGTGGAGAAGGTTTAGCAACCCCACCCTCAGTAGTTACTGCTGCTTTAGTTGAAACACCGGGAAGAAGATTGTCTAAACTAAACTCTCCTTCTTGACCAAAAGTAGCCCCACTACCTCCACCGCTACCACTACCTTGACGTAGTTTGTAAACATACTCTGCAACATCAAGATTACCGTAATCTTCCATTGTCCAAACAACGGGTTTTTTCTTTGTCTTCTCAACCATTACTCACCGTTCTTAGAAAGAAGACTAATAAATTCATCACGCTCTTGGTCAGAAGGCCAAGGAATCATAGAAAAATAAACAATAGTAGGTGCATTCTCAACACCTAAAGCATCAGTAAAAGCGCCAAGATTTTGTGTAAACATCACGCTCCTTTAATGTATCTAACAAGTGCCCTTACTGAACTGGGAGTATCTTCATTATCCAGCATTGGTTCAATTAACGGCAAGAACCTTTTAAGTTTTCTTGTTTCTTCGTTACGAGGATCAAGTACCTCCGGCCCCCTACCAGCGCCTGTAGATAACCCCGAAGTAATAGGCTCATCTGGCCGATTAGTCGGGTCAAGAAGCATAGGTGTATCTTCTGGAAACATTTGACCGGGAGCAGGTTGCGCTTGTGCTTGTGCTTTCTGTCCACCGGAAGCAGCCGACGTGTTCTCATTATCGTAATCCATCTGTAAATCGGTACGGTTTGAATAACCCTTACCGGGAGTACCTTCTCGTTTACCACCTCTAGGCATTACGCACCACCAATACCAGCAGTAGGACGCTTAAGAGTAGACAACAAACTTAACAAATCCTGTTGACCTTGGTTGGGCCCAGGAATAGGTGAAGAAGATTCAGGTGGCCCACCGGCTAAAGCCTGCAAAGAAGGACCAGCAGCCATACTTTCAGGTGTCATTTGTTCCTCAGCCATTTGATTCTGGGCTTGACCCTGCTTCTTTTCCTGCTCTGCAATAGCATCCTTAGTTACTTTGTCTAATGCTTCAGCAAGTTCCATGCGATCATTAGAAACAAGTTGCATAATTTTAGCCAAAGTAATTGGTGGGATAGCCCCAGAAGAAGCCTGCTGTTGAATACCACTAACAAGGGCTTGTTCTAAACCTTCAGCAATAATACGGTCATGCTCTTGCTCAGGATTATCAATAAACGGGTCAAGGGAAGCAGCGGTTTCCTTAGACATAATGCCTAAACCAACGCGTTGACCAAGACCAATCATTAAAGAGTTAAGGTCAGTACCAGCAGCAGGGTAAGAAACAACATGCTCAGTATTAGTAAATATCTTGTTTGATTCATAAGTTACCGCTTTACTTGTGTTACCTACACCAACATAGATTGTTCTTGCTGTTGAACCGTCATACTTCTTTGACAAAGCAATAGCAATCTCGTTTTCCTTCTCAAGAGTAAACCCAAAAGTTTCTTGAGCCTCACTTACAGGAAAATCAATTACGGCTGAAAGAACTGCATCTCCGCGTCGCCCTGTACGGATGTTTGACCCTGACTCTCCACCAAACTCTGCCGGAATACCAGCAGTAACTCGTTGGTTTCTTTCAAGACGATCGATTGTAGGGTTAGTTAGGTATCCCGGTTGGGATTGTATTTCTCGAATTTCTCCTCCACTAATGATGTTGACCATTCCTGTTCGTCCATCATGGGGTCCATCAAGGAACCTTCCTACTTCACCGGGTCGTGAAATCAAGTAAGTGTCAGGAAAGATACCTTTTTCAACAGCAATAGTTTCCAAAGCCATAAGTTTAGCCTGCTGGTAGTACATGCCAATCATGTTGTCAAACTGTCCCGTAGGACCATCAAGGGTTATACGCATAGGGACGGTGCAAGGCATCATGTCAATAGCGTTAGGGATGTATTCTAGGACAACACCCTTCATGCTTCCTGAACGATCAAATTCCTGATCGTAACCATAGAAACCTTCGTCTGATCTGGACTTAGCGGTTAACAAAAGAGTAGTTCCGTCAGCATCAATGTACTCAAGAAGAAGCATTTCGGTGTCAGGGTTAATATCCCACTTACCTGATACAGCACCTACCTGCATACCGTAACCCATAGACTTAAGCCATGTTACGGAACGTCGGTAACTAAAGATAACATCCGTGGGAGTGCAACGACCCGGTTCAATATCTGTTGAAGGTAGGGTTTCCAAAGGGTGACGTATATGCCAAATAGGTCGGTTAGTCTTAGCATCCCACCGAATAACGCAAGGAGCCTGAGCGTAAGCAATAATGTGACGGGCACGCTGCTTCATCTTCATTGGAATACGGTCTAATTGCCACCAACCCGTAACTACACGCGCAGCAGCCTTAGCCCTTCTAGAGTCAGAGCGAGTATCTGAAGTTGTAGCAAAAGTAACCGAAGGAATAACAGAAGCAATACGTCCAGCCATTTGATCTACACCAGCAGCAAGCAAGTTAGGGACAGAAGGCATCTCGTTACGTTCAACCTCAGGAAGAGGAATAGTCATAGTCCCGTTGTAAATAGACTGAATGGTTCGCATTTTTCCATGTAAAGGAAGATAATACTTTGACCGTTCCCTATATAGCGATAGGATTTCATCAGCAGTACGCATTAATATGCTCCAACCATTCCGCGTTGTTTCCCAAGCCATGACGGACGAACCATTTTGTACATTCCATCGTTACGAGGAGTGTAATGGTTTTCTACGCCAAGTTTCTGGAACCACACCGACATAATAAGGTCAGTTGTATCCCCGTCAGGGTACTCAACAGCCTCTTTAACTAAATTGTTTGTCTTTAATCTACTACTTGGATCAGCCCAAGGCAACCTTATCTGACCTTGACGAAACTGATCGCCAATAGATTCAAACCCAAACTTAGGGTCAGCCTTGTTAACCGAAGTAGTGTGAGGAACAAAAACCATACCCGTGTATTGCATCCACTTTTGTGCGTGAGGCTGAGACAAGAACCACCTTTGGGCAGCGTTAATCTCAAAAATAACGTGGCTTATAGGGCAACCAATCTCGTTTGCGTACTGGTACATATCAACCAGAATCCCTTCCCACTCAAAAGTAGAAAGGTCAAGAGTCAAAAAATTTTCAGGATTAAGACGGCGCTTAATAATATCGATAGCGTACCTGTTCCCCGAATCAGGATCGTAAACCCACCAGATGATCCCCCAGAACTCTGTAGGGGAAGGGTCAACAGTAACAAAACTCCACCCACCCCCGTTTAGTAAATGCTCAGGAACCTCACCAACAGACCTATTTTCATCTAAACAACCCGGTGCAAGATACCCATCCGTGTCAATCCCACCCTTAATCCAAGTCGGGTCAACCAAACCACCAACCGTATCTCCATCCTCTTGCTGATAAAGAACAGCAAAAGCACGCGGATTATTGTGGGCAATAGTTTCAAGGTCCTTCCAAGGCAAACGCCAAGGATCAAGAAGGCAAGACTCAGGCCACGCCTTCAAATCCTCATGCTCACCAGTACACAAAGACTCATCATGCGACTGAAACACCACATGAGAATACTTAAACTTCTCATCCAAAGTCTTTTTGTTTAGGCAGTAACGGTACAAGTCATTGTTAGAAATCCTCTGACCCTGCAAAAGCAAAAGACCCCCAGGTTCAATGCGAGACTCAGCCTCAGAATCCCACCACTCAATCATCTCCTCACGAGCCTCCTGAGTTTTAGTGTTCTTCCTATC
>Ga0181357_1000095_pt1 | contig 27972 bp, 46 predicted proteins | sample Fa13VDMM110DN_FD_130094 | JGI IMG/M metagenome (GOLD analysis project Ga0181357, IMG submission 130094) | Freshwater viral communities from Lake Michigan, USA - Fa13.VD.MM110.D.N | ecosystem: Environmental > Aquatic > Freshwater > Lake | place: USA: Michigan | collected 2013-09-24 | reverse complement strand
GGGGCAGGTAGACGAAAGGCCCGCCGGTTTCATCCGGCGGGCCCCTCGGCGTCGCTCAACCTGGAGAGGCTGTTTGGCCCTTCATCAAGGCCTGGGGTCCGACACAGACCACATTCGACTGGAGCAAGGGGTAGGAGTCCGGACCTCCCCTCCCAACGCACCTATGTTGGCAGCATGCTCGGCGTCCCGAAACGCGAGGGGATTTGAACCCCTAAGCCCCGTCCGACAACGGCCATTAGTACGTACCCACTGGCAGCACAAGGGCTACGCGCGCGCAATCGCCCGCTTCGCCGCGACCACGCCCTCGATCAGGCCGGTGAGCACGAGGCGGATCACGAAGCCATCAAGGAGCTCAAAGATGCGGCCGACGGGCCCGCTGCCCCATTTCACGGCAGCGTCGCCGGACTTCACGAGCTCGTCGAGCACGTGCTTGCGCTTCTGCTTGCCCGAGAGCGGCATGCCGTCGGCCGTCTCGACAAGGTGGACGGCGCGGTCGGCGAGCTCGGGCCAGTCGAAGCGGGGAGAAAGGGCGCTCATCGACGGCTCTTGTCGCCGTCGCAATCCCACTTCTTACGCGAAAGGTTGTTTGGAGTGTTGGGGTCGTTCTGCTTCTCCTTGGAGAGCCCGGCCTTGATTCCAGCCGAGCGCGCGCAGTAGGCGTCACCCTTCGCCGTGCCCGGAGAAACGGTCGCCCCAACCTGCCCGTAGCGCACCGTCCTAGTGCGCCCCGTATCTGGATTCGTCACGGTCTTCTTGCTTGCCTTCTCCATCATGCCCTCCGAAGTTGAAAGTGCGGGGCTTCGCGGAACTTCGCTCCGAGGCGCCCGTACCAGTCCAGACCTACCTCCTCAGCAACCTCGCCCATCACCTTCCACCCAAAGTCGTTGGTCCAGTCGTGGTCGAGGTCGCGCGGGTCCTCCCAGATGGGCTTCCCATGGAGCAAGGGGACCGCATCAAAAGCCTCGGCGGCGGGACACCAGGTGAACGTGTTGTGCTTCGACTGCCCCGCCTTCGCGTTTGTCACGATGGGGCCAGGGGCCGTGCGGCCTTGCGCGTAGAGAGCGTTCTGCTCCTCGCCAGAGCGATAGGTGCAAACAATGAGCACGTCGACCTGCCGCTCGCGGCACCGCTCAAGGAACTGGCGCGCAAGAGGTTGAAGGTCAGGGTGAAGGTCGTCGATGCGACGGGACGCCATTACGCGCCGCGGAGGCTGCGGCTGCGGCCACCGCCGGTCTGGGGCGCGTTCTTGGCCTCAACCTCTCCGGTCTCACGCTGCACGATGACCTGCACCGTGGGCTTCGTGGACCTACGGGGCGCGCCGTCGACCCACTCAAGGTCTTCGGAGTTGTTGAGGTCGACGAAGACCATGTCGATGTAGAGGGTGTCGTTGATGCCGCGCCGGTCGTAGTCAGCGGAGGCCTTCTCCAGAACCCAGCGCCCGTTGTTCTGGGACTGGTCGATCTGCTTGAGTTTACCCATGACGGAGCCGTTCACCATGTTCTTCCAGTTCGACGCTCCGGTCTGCCCAACCAGCCCCTCCAGCGGCCAGTCGTTCGCGCGCAGGGCGATGCGCCGGAAGTGCTTGGGGGCGACGGCACCAGCCTCCGGCGTGAAAGGCTGGCCATCAACCGTCTCGCCCTTGAGCTCACGAACGGCGAACGTATAGGACGTGTCCTTGATGACGCTGAGCACCTCCTCGGCCAGCGCGATCAGCCTGTCGGGACGGAAGATGAAGGGCTCCTTGGAGAAGGGCCGGGGCTGCGCGCCGGGGCGGAGCGGCGACTGACCGCCGGTGGCGTCCACATGAAGCGAGCCGTCGGCACGGGCAGTCAGTTGGGTCGGTGCAAAATCGGGCATTAGATGACTCCTTACAGGTTGACGACTTGCGGCTGGCCGCTTTGCAACTCGGCGCGGACAGCATCCCGCATGGCGGGGACGATCTTGGCGAGCACCACGTCTGGCAGCGGAGACGGGCCCTGGTAGACGCACTCCACCTGGTGGAGCCCAAATCCGAACAACCAGAAGAGGGCGAGCTCCACCTCGAGCAGGCCCTCGGGCTCGCCGTCAGCATCCAGCGTAAGCGCGCTGGCGAGCATGCTCTCCGTCGCGTAGAACCGATGCTCCATGAGGAACTGCGTGCCCTTGTAGGAAACGCACGGGTGCGCACGGGGACCAACAAAAGTGCAGCCGAGCATGATGTGTGAAGGGTAGCACCGTTCGGTGAAGATGGCGAACACGCGGCACGGGGACGTTGGCGTGCTATGGTCGGCAAGACGCGGAGAGAGAGCATGCCGGGATTCGTGTGCGAAGCGGCCGATCAGACGCTGGTTGGTACGACCTACAACCTCCTCCAGGTGATCGCCCTTGACGGTGGCCCGGAGGCGCCGACCCACTTGGCCAGGGACCGGCAGTCGCGCCGTCGCCCGCAGTCGTCGTACTGGTCGCACCTCGACATCGTCCTGGACGAAACCTCGGCCACCGTCAGCACGGTGAGCATTCGGCTGTTCTTCGACCCGACGTGCGACGACCCTGCATGTCCGGAGCTCGTAGCCACGGACCTTGAGCCGGGCCTCACCGACACGAGCCTGCGCGTAGGCGTGGCGTCGCTAAAGCTCTCGGTCACCTCTCCCGCCTCCAATCAGGTGACCAAGAAGGTCTACGCGCTGGTCAAGGTGGCCGGCGCGGGGGCGCCCGTGGCGACCGTCAAAACGCTGCGCCTGCACTGGGACCTGACGCGGCCGTAGCGAGCGGCGGCGCTCCTCCCGCGTTCCGGATGCAGGCCCACTCGTAGGACAGGGAGGCCGCCGCTACAGTGAGCGTGCGCGCCTCCGCGTCCGAGAGGGCAAGTGCGACGCCCACACGGGTGAGCCAGTAGGCGTCCAGGATGACCCACCCGTTCATCCAGCGGCTCACCCGGCTCTTGTTTGTCACGAGACGCTGGGCGAGCACGTCCTGCGAGACGTCGCGCACCTCAAGGAGTCGCGACAAGATCCGTTGCTGGTCGCGACGCTTCGATGCTGGGAGTCGTGAGTCAGGCATGCGCAACGCATCATGCCACGGCGTTGCCGCGCCATGCAACCTGTCTGTCGCGAGCGTAGCGGCGGTAGGTGAGCCCGCGTAGGCTTGACGCGACCAAGGAGACATCATGGGTATGTTCGCAGGACTTCGCCAGTACGTTGCCCCGTTCGGAATCGGCGGCATCTTTGACGTCATCTCCGAGATGGGGGAGGAAGTCTACAACGACACCGGCGGGACGCTGGCAAAGGGCACGCTGGTCTACAAGAGCGGCTGGCATGCCGGGACGAGCCGTCCCAAAGTGACCAAGGCCGATGCCGACGTAGCTGGCGCGGGCGCCACCCTCGTCATCCTTGAGGCCTTGCCGACTGGCAAGCGCGGTGTCGCGCACACGAAGGGCTACCTCGGCGGTCAGGTGACCACCGGGCGTACCGTCGGCGATGCCGTCTACGCGTCCAACACCGCGGGCACCTACGTGTTCGTCAGTGAGGGCAGCGGCCAGCGCGTCGGACGCGTTGCCGTCGTGCACGCCACGAACGGGTACATCCAGTTCGACATCGAGCCGGCCACCAACGCCAACGCCGGCGCTGCCATGTTCCTCGACAACCCCGACGTGGTCATCCCGTTCAGCCATCACACGAACACGGTGATCAGCGGCACCTGGACGCGGACGCGGACCTCGGCTGGGCTCTACCGCTTGCGCCGTACCGCGGCGTTGGCGGCACACGCGGTCGCCTTCGAGGTGCCGGTGGTGCGCCTGCGGAGCACTGCCTTCAAGGGGCTCAAGGTGACCGGCGTCAAGCTCAAGTACAGGATCACCGTCGAAGTGATGAACGACGTCACGCTCTCGGCGGCCTACACCGTGATGCCGGTTGACGGTGCGGCGGTGGCTGCTGAGACCGCGATGGCTGGCGGCTACGACGCCGGCCACGACACTGCTGGGGAGCGCGGCGCCATCGCCGAGCACACCATGACGTTCACCTTCGCGGCGCCGGTGTTCCTGGCGGACGGCTTCCTTGAGCTCCTGGTGTCCGTCGACGACACCACCGGCGGCACCGCGGTCTTCGACATCCTCCAGATCGAGTTGCTCGCCTCGGAGAACCTGATCGACGCGGTCTAAGCCATAGGGCGGCGCCCGCTCGGGGTGCCGCCCATCCGGTTCATCGGTCGCTCGCTGAGCCGGGCACTGGCGGGGCCGGCATCTCGAGGATGCGCTTGATCTGTTGGGGATGCCAGTCCCTTGCGGCCTTGCGGGGGTACATCCCGTTCTTCGGGAGCAGGCCGGCAATCTCGGAACGCGAAAACCCCCGCAAGTCCCAGGCCTTGACGCTCGCAATGATGTTCTGCTCATAGACGCAGTCCACCAGGGTCTTCTTGTCGGCAGCGACCTTCTTTCCAAAGGGCACCGAGCCGGTGCGCTCGCCGCGGCGTTGCTTGGCCTGGAGCGCCTTGGTCGTGCGGAACGAGATGATGAGCCTCTCGTACTGCGCGAACATCTGGATCATCGACCGCATGAGAAAGCGCCCCGGGTCGTTGGTTTCCGTGCCGTCCGTGCCCTCACCCTGGGCGGATAGGACGCGCACGCCTTGACCGACCATCAGCGCTTCGACCATGCCGGCGATCTGCATGTCGCGCGCCAGGCGGTCCAACTTCGCCACGATGAGCACGCCGGCGTTCAACTCCTTGATGTCGTGGAAGGCGGCCGAGAGACCGGGCCGCCGCTCGGGGGGCAGCCCGCCCGACACGCCGAGGTCAAAGTGCCAGGCTGCAATCTCGACCTGCTCCCGCGCGGCCCATGCTTTGATGGCGTCCTCCTGCGCCTGCGTGCCCGCCGTCTCCGTCTTCACCCCGCTTTCATCCTTTGAAAGCCGGACGTAGGCAATAGCGATCTTGGGCTGGGTCTTACGGGAAAGGAGTTTCTTCTTGGCTGCCATCTGGCGTCTCCGCGTGCTCTGTCATGGTAGCGCACCGGTCACGGTAAGGCAAGGCAACAAGTTGATAGCGTCGGCGCGCAAACTTGCTTGGCGTGTAGGTCAGCCGGCCCGTGTAGAGCACGGCGACCACCACGCGCCGCTCAAGTAGCGGCTGCATCGTCAGCGACTCCCGACGCGGGCAGATCCCGGCAGTACGGATGATGTCGGCCACCCAGTGCGGGCCTGGGCCCAGGCGGTACATCGCCTCGACGATCATCTCGGCGGTCGACATCGTCGGGACCGCAAGCGCAAAGAGGCGCCCGTGGTCCCAGGGCTCGTCGTGGGCGAGGAGGAGGGCGGCGCTCACCTGTAGGCGTCAAGGCGAGTGGCACGGCACGGCCCATCCGCGCAGTCGCAGAACTCGCGGCCGGGGTCCGGCGTGGCCTGGTCAGTGTCGCGGCGGCACTGGAGGCGCGCGCCGGACATGGTGGCGATGTCGACGCCGTCGACGCCGTCGATGCCGTTGACGACGGCCGGGCTGGGCTGCGTGTGCAGGTGGAGGGCGGCCATCGGCCCTCCGCCCCGTCCCTGCTTGTAGTGGCTGTCGCACCATCCACGCGTGCGCCGCGGCTTGCGGCAGTCCGGGAAGGCGCAGGGGTCAGACATTTGGGACGCTCCAATCCGGACAGGCGAGGAAGATGAACCGGGACGGCGGTTTGTGGAGCGACGTGCACAGCCTCACGCGGTCCTTGCCCCGCGTCGCGGCTACGTAAAAGAGCCGGAGGCTCTCTTGGTAGGCGGCACCCTGCTCACTCCGCGGCCAGCGGCCCTCCTCGCAGCCGACAATCCAGACGGCCTTGCGCTCGAGGCCCTTGAACGAGTGGACGCTGCCGAGCGTGACCGCGTCGGGGGCGTCCTCTTCGTCGGCGACGTCGTGGACGTTGCGCTCGGAGTACCAGTCGAGGAAGTCCACCGTGGTGGCCGGCGCGTCGTGCGTCTGGTTCCACTCGGCGGCCCAGGTCTCGATCGCCTCCGCCACGCGCATGAGGCCCTCGACGCGGGAGTCCAAGTGGAGCTCGGTGCGGAGCTCGTCCTGGAGGATGGCCAGCCCGTCGTCGAGGTCGAGGCCGTCCACAGAAAACCGGAGGATCGCCTGCCACACGTACTCGCACTTCGCGGGCACCCAGCCCGGCATCACGTCCACGATGGAGATGCCCCGGGTAGCCGCCGTTGACCGGAGCGTGGCCCACTCCATGAGCGTCACCCGCGGCGTGAAGGCGTTGAGCGCCGACCAGAGGGAGAGGTGGTCCTCCGGGTTCACAGCCACGCGGAGGATGTTGACCAGCCAGCGCACCTCGGGCTCATCCCAGAGGTCGCCCTTCTTGCGCGCCAGCCGGCAGGGGATGCCTGCCGCGGTGAGCGCGGGCTCAAGGTCGGTGAGCAGGTCCCAGTTCGGGGAGAGGATCGCCATGTCGCGCCAGGCGATGCCTGGGATGGGCTCGGGCAGCATCCTGATCCAGCCGGTGTCGTCCTTCGCGATGGGCTCCATGGCCTCCCCGATGACGAGGCTGGCCGCAGTCAGGATGTCCTCCACCATGAGCCGCGTGAGCGCATCCCGCGTCGGCGCCGCCAGCACGTCGAGCACTGCCCGCTCGTCCTCCCCCGGCCAGTCCCGGCCCGCCACCTGCTCCAGCCCCTTTGGCTCCATCGCCGCGGCCAGCCGCGACGCCGCGGCGACGATGGGCGGGTAGCTGCGGTAGTTGGTGTCGAGGTGCACCGTCGTCCACCCCGGCCGCGCGCCGAGCTCGTGGAACCCCTCGGGGTGCGCGCCGCGGAAACCGTAGATGCCCTGCCCAGGGTCACCGACCACGAAGGCGTTGGGCGGATCGAGCAGGTCGAGGATGGCTTGCTGGAGCTTCGACGTGTCCTGATACTCGTCTACCAGAACGTGGCAGATCCCAGCGCGGATGCTCTCCACGACGGCCGGCTTTTTGAACAGCCCGTGGAGGAGCATCTCAAGCATGTCGTAGTCGGCGGCCTGGCTCTCCCGCATGAGCGACCAGTAGGTGTGGCGCACGGCCTCGCGCTCCCAGGCGGACTTCGCCGTCGACACCTGGCCCGCCTTCTTCTTCGCGCCCAGGGCAGGCACCACGTTCAACTGCCGGCCCGCGTAGAGGACCACGTCGTCCTTGTCGGCCGCGTCGCGCACCGTGAAGTTCTTGACCATGCCGATCTTGTCGGACCACCGGCGCAGGGTGCGGAGCGCCCAGGAGTGGAACGTGGTGATCTGGAGGTCGCGCCAGAAGCGCTCGCGCTTGTCGGGCATGGCGGCCTTGAGCCGCTCCCTCATCTCGTTCGCTGCCTTGCGCGTAAACGTGAGCAGGACCACCTCTTTCGGATGGTGCGAGCGAAGGATGCGGACGGCGCGCTCGATGAGCACACGGGTCTTGCCGCTGCCCGGCGCGGCGAGGCACCGGATGTGGGTGTCGGTGAGGTCGACAACGTGGCGCTGTTGGGGGCTGAGGTTCATGGGCTACCATCCCTCGAAGGGGGGAAGCGCGGCAAGCGCCTCCGGAGTGAAGGTGTAGATGGCAACCTGGAGGCTGCCCTCGTCAAGGTCCACACCGTCGTTGTTCTCGGCGTGAGCGAGGAGTTCCCGCCGGAGGTGGAGCCACGTTGCCTCCTCCGTTGCCGGCCCGATGGCCAGCCACGCGCCGCCGGTCACCGGTCGAATGAGCACTTGCTCCAACCCGCTGCCAGTCAGGTGAGCATCCCGCTGGATGCCGTCGTCCAGGTCATTGCTCGAAAGCTCGATCATGCGTGCTCCGTGTGCCGCCACCATACGCTACTGCGCAGGTGGCGGCAACTCGAAACTGCTACGCGCCGTCCATCAACGCGCAGCAGGGCAGGCAGGTGTAGGCGCGGTGTGCGCGCACGTTGCCGATGACGTAGAACTGGTCGAAGCGCATGCGCGTCTTCGCCGGGAGCGTCGCCTCGCACCGCTGGCACCAATGCGGCTTAGCCGTCGTCACCATGCGCCGGATGTGCTCCTTGCGCTTGACGTCGTCGGCGAACACGTCAGGGAGGAGCGCCGACTTCTCGGTGTCACCCCGAGCGGAATCCCAGTCGATGCGCGCCACGTCCGGCGCGATCACCGCGCCCTCGGTCGAGTGCACCTGGGTCACGACGCCGCCGGCTTGCGGCCGAGCCAGTGCTCGGTGAGACCGTCGATGCGGATGACCTTGTCGTAGTCGACCTCGTGCATGGCCAAGATGACGTTGGCGATCTTGCCCTCGTGCGCCAACTGGGTGAGCGCCTGCACCACGGTGGGCAGCCGCACGCGGTCGACGACCTCAAGGGCGTCCAGCATGACGACCGGCCACGGCGAGCGGGAGAGCACGGCGAAGGCGTAGGCCATCGACACACCGACCAGCACGCGCTCGCTCCCGCAGAGCGACCAGAAGTTCACGAAGATGCGCTCGGTCCCCTGGGCGTTCATTACCATGGCGCCGAACTCGGACTCGGACTTGATGACCACGCGTTCCTTGACGCACGCGCGCTCGAGGAGCTCGTTGGCCGCAGATTCGAGGGGGGCGTAGGCGCCCTGGGCGAACTTCGCTTGGAGAGCAAGGAGCGCCGCCTTCACGGCCTTCACCTGCTCAATCCTGGCGGTGGCCGTCTCGCGTCGCACGATCGCAGCTTGCTGCCCGCGCGTGCGCTCCGCCTGCCGGACGTGCTCTTTCACCTCGGCATCGGCGTCGGCGATCTCCGCGGTGAGGGACGCGTGCCGCTCGGCCACGTCTGCCTCGTCACCGTGTTCGCCCTGGGTGCCGGCCGTCGCCTCTTCCTCGCGTGCCTGCCACGCGGCGAAGGCGTCCTCGGCCACCTCCTTGGCCGCCTTGTGGATGACGATGGCGTCCGTGGAGAACTTGACCCCGGCGAGGCGGCCCGTCTCCCTCATGCGCGCGCTCTCCAGGGCAAGCCGCGTCGTGGCCTCGGCAGCCTCTGCCGTGCGGAACGCGGCAATGCGCGTGTTCACTGCCGCCGTCGCAATCGTCGCGTCCGCCTCTGCGTCGTCCAGCGCCTCAAGCAAGGCGACGAACGCCTGCTCAGCCAGACCGATGCGGCCGGCAAGGTTGAGCGGGTCGGCACCAGAGCAGTGCTGACACGCCAGGGACACTCCGCCTACGTCGCCAGCAAGAGCCTGGAGCGTGTGGATCTCCGTCTGCGCGGCGTCGCGCCTACGCCCTGCCTCAACGCGATCCGCTTCCGCCGCCATCGACGCAATGCGAGCCCCGACACCGGCCGCACGGCAGGCGTCACGCGCCTCTACCGCCTTGTCAGACGCAGTCTGCGCGGCCGGCACGTCCACCGGCGGCACCGCGCGCGCCGCGGCGAGTGCCTCCTCCTCTTCGGCAAGGAGCATGGCAGCGTGGCCGACGGCCTCCACGAGGCGCTCTCCTTCGCCAGCGCGTGAGGCCAGAGCCTCCTTCCTTGCCTTGCGGAGCAGCACCGCGGAGTCGATGCGGGCCAGGTCTTCGCGGAGCTCGGCGAGCCGGCTCTCCGCGCGCCCGAGCGTGCCGGGCAGCGGGGCGAGGGTGCGCTCCGCCACCTCGTACTCGGTGACCGCCGCGGTGGCCGTCCGCACGTCCGCGTTGGCCTTGGCGAACGCCTCCCCCGTCCAGGCCAGCGCCCCCTCCAGCCACGGGCTCGGCGTCGCGCCATCCACCGGCTTCGCGAGGAGCAGGTCGTAGAAGGGATGCACCGCCGTGTTGAGCACGGCGCCACCGAACAGGCCAGGCCCGTCCGCCTTCACGGGCTCGGGCACCTTGATGCCGAGCGACGCGCAGAGGTCCGGAACGAGCGACGCCGCCGACGCGCCGCCCGCGCCCGCGGCGCACGCCTGCTCGAGCAGTTTCGCGCGCACCGTGTCGGACGCCATCGCAAAGTCCTGGAGGTCGACGCGCACCAGATGCGGACCCACGATGCGGTCGGCCTCCAGGTTCGGGCCGTCGACCATCCGGCCCTTCGACGCGGAGAGGTTGCGGGAGAGCGTCGCGTCGTTCCACGTCAGCGTGATCTCGGCGTCGGGCCGCATGCCGATGAAGGCTCGCGGGTCGGACCCCTTCTTGAGGTCGAGCGGCGCGTCGGAGATCCCGCGCAGGCCAGCGTGGATCGCGAGCAGGCAGGTCGACTTGCCGGAGGCGTTCGGCCCCACGAAGATGTCGGCCTTGTTGAGGGAGAAGTGGAAGCGGCGGCCGTTGAGGCCGTCGTTGCCGGCGACGCGGACGCCAGTGAGGGTGCGGTTCATTCGGAGGTGCTCGGGGTGATGGTGGTGGGGAGGCTTTGCGCCTCATCATCGAGGTGAGAGAGCGGGACGGGGACGCCCAGCAGGGCGTAGTGCAACTTGCGACGCGTGCAGGCCAGGCGGAACAACGCAGTCTTGAGCGAGCGGATCAGGTCGGCCTCGATCCGCGCGCACGCAAACTCACGATGCGGAGGCCACCGCGTCCGCTCCTTGTCGTACATCCACGCGCGAATGTCGGACTCGCCGTAGTCGAGGCGCGGAAAGGCGGGCGGCAGGGCGTCGCTCACGCGCCGCCGAAGAAGGCAGCGGCCACGCCGAGCGCGCGCTGGTACCCGCGGAGCACGGCGTCGTCGTGCGCCGCAAGGTCGTCGCCAATGCCAGCCTTCTGGCGAAGCGGGGCCACCTCGTCGGGCGGTACGGAGGACGCCTCCATCCGGCCGATGCGGTCAAGGAGCGCCTGCCGCTGGGGCGACATCGGGATCGTGGCAGCCGACGCGGCAGCCGACGCGGCAGCAAGGCGCGACTCCTCCACCTGCGGCGGCGCCTCGGCGGCTCGAACCTCGACGAGCACCCTCTCCGCGGCGGGCGCCGCCGGCGGAAGCGCGGGGTTCTGAAACTGGTCGCGCTGCTCGAGCGCAGGCAGCGCGGCCGGCGCGGGCACCTCGTCGTTGCCGGCGTCGACGCGGCCGTCCGGGTCGAACACGTCGCCCTTCTCTTCCTCGCCGTCGTCGTCGATCGGGTCGCCCACAAAGACCTGCGCCGTGCCGTCCTCGTTGCGCGCCAAGCGGTCGAGCCACTCGGCCATGTCGCCGTGCTCCCGGTGCTCGATCCAGGTGACCACCGGAATCTCGACGTAGCGAGGACCAGTAGCGTTGCCCTCGGCGTCGCGCGGGTACTTGAGAGCACCGTACAGCCACGTCTTACGAACGGCAGGGTTGTGCGCCGCAGCAAGCCGCTCGGCCTTTGAGCACGCGCGCTGAGTGGCCGTCGCCACGAGGTTGTTGTGGTCGCGCTGCGCGTCCCGCACCTCGGCCTTCGCGTTGTTGGCGACGATGTAGGTGAAGGGGGGAGCCAACGGGTAGATGCTCCACCCGCGCAGCGGCTTCGCGGGGTCGGCGCGCATCTCGTCGATGTCGTCCTTCGAGAGAATCTTCACCACGTCCTGCCGCTCCGTCGAGACGTTGAGGAGCTTCTGCCGAAGGACGTGCACAGCGTCGAAGCGGATCGTCTGGACCGACACGGTCATCTCACCCGTGCGGCTGTTGCGTACCGCGCACACGCCGGTGGCCTCGATGCTCTTGATCACCCCGTCTTCGTAGCGGTCGATGATGGGGTTGGCGCGCCACTTCTGAGTGACCGGATCGCGCATCGCCGGCGGACAGTTGAGCGTTCCGCCCATGGCGTCCACCAGCTTCATAAAGCCAGGCTGGAACGGCTCCACCTTTGTCTGATTGGTCTCCGCCCCCGGCTTCGCAGCGGAGTAGAGCTCGGTGCCGTAGGTCAACTTGATGACCTGCTTGATGCGCGTGAGGAACCCGTGCTCGTCAATCTTGACGGCAACCTGCTCCTCGTCGAGAAGCATGAGGGCGGCGCGCTCGCCGCTTTTGGTTGAAGTGTCGGTGGCCATGTGACGTGTTGCTCCGTTGAACGTGAGAGAATGTGCCGCTCGATCGCGCCGCTGCGTTTGCGCCTTCCCTAAGCCTCACAGCGCGACGCCGCGAGAGCAGCGCATGCCCGATTCATACACGACTGCGGAACCCCGCGCAAGGCGGCGGCGGACGAAACACAGCCGAAAGCGAGCGGCAACGGGACAACGCCAACATATGCGGCCTCGTCTCGGCGTCGCACGAAAAGACGACGAAAGCGGTTGCGCGGTCCAAGGGCGCCGCGTAAGAGGTGGCGGAGTGGAGTTGCGATGCCGGTTGGCAGGCTGGAACTTACCGAGGGCCATGTGCTGTTTGAGCGCTGGCTCGCTGAAACCTACGGGCCAGCACGGTCGACGCATGCGTTGTTACAGGCGTTTCTCCCGCAGTTGAATGAGCGCCTGCGAGGCGTTCAGTACACGCGTGCTGCCGCCATGTACCAGTGGCTTCCGCCGCTGACCACGCCTGGTCGAGGACGCCGTGGGCAGCGGGCGCACGTTGTGACGCCCAACGAGGACGCGCTCTACGCTATCGCGGCGTTGTCCAAGGACGCCGTGCCCCGAGCAGCGTGGTTCAAGTCAGTGGAGCGCGCGTCGTGAGCACGCGAGCCAACACTGTGGCGGCCGTGTCCGACCTCTGGGTTACAAACCCGGTTGTCTTCAACCCTGTCAACGCGCGCTTTGCGTTCGACCTTGACGTGTGCGCGTCCGACGGCTGGGCGGCGCGCGTCCCGAACTTCATCACGCCCGAGGAGGACGCATTCAAGGTAGACTGGCTTGAGCGCGTAAAGGGCGTGAATCGGCCAGTAGGCTGGATGAACAATCCGTTTTCGACAACCAGCCGCTGGGTAGCCCGCGCCTGGGAGATGTCCGAGCGCGGCCTCCAGATAGTTGTCTTCGGCACCGCAGCGACCGACACCAAGGTCTGGCACAAGACCGTACTCCGCCACGCCGCCGAGATCATCTTCCTGCCGCGCGTGCCCTGCCTTGCCGGCGAGGACATCTACTACGTGCCGTCGAAGGACGTGGTCAAGGGCGGCGTTGTGGTAGCCAAGGCCGGCAAGCGCACCCTCTCCGTTCGCAAGGGCGAGCTCGGCCTCGCCCCGCCCAAGGGCAACGCCCTGTACGTGTTCACGCCTGGGTTCCGCGGGCGCCCTTCCATTGACGTGTGGGATCCCTGGTCCGAGCCGCCTCCCTGGGACCGATAGCTCCGTACCTGTCTCGGCGCGCGTGGCGCTGCTCCTCCTCCACGCAAAGAGGTTTCCAATGACGATGAAAGACCCCGTGTCCACCGAGCAGCCGATGACCCTGGCCAACGTCGCTAAGGGGGCCGCCATGCGCTTCTTCGAGGAGGCCGTGGCCGACCTCTACGAGGAGTTCTCGGACGAGGACACGGTCGGGCACAAGGCCTCGATCACCCTCAAGATCGACATGACCCGCATGGGGGAGGGCAGCAACACGTTCTTCTTTGGGGTGTCCCGCCCGACCGTGAAGTTCCCTGCGCGCAAGGGCGCCGGCAACATCGCTCGCTACGAGTCCGGCGTCCCCGTGGTCGACGTGCTTGAGGAGCAGGACGGCAACCGCGCGCTCCCCTTCTCCATCACCCTCGGCACCAAGTCCGAGTAGTTCTCCCCCAGGCACGGCTCGCGCGCGCCTGCATCCCTTGCCAGAGGTCATCATCATGTTCGCAGAAGTTGTCGACTTTTTCTCCGAGCACGTCAAGCCCGTGCTCTCTACCGAGTTTCAACGCATCCGCCGCCGCGGAGATACCGGCCACATCGTCATCAAGAACGGCTACGAGATCAAGTCGGTGCCCGCCGCTTTGGCGGAGAAGCCAGCGCGCCGTCATGCCTTCGAGGACATCGAGTCGTTCGGCGACTACCTGGCCCGCCACTTCGATCCGGCCGACACCGAGATCCTCGCCAACCTCAACGGCATCGCCGCGATCTCCGACCACGCCTGGGACCGCGATCAGGTGACGTGCACCCTCCAGACCACGGAGAAGTACCGGGAGTGGTCCGCGGTGTTCGGCAAGGGCGGCTTGGGGCAGAAGGAGCTCTACGCCTTCCTCCGCCGCTACCGCGACTGCATCAAGGACGCGCCGCGCATCCTCTCGTCCCTGCGCGAGCTTGAGATGTCGAGCGGCGAAGGCGTCAAGCTCGAGCTCACCGAGACCGGGATGGCCAAGTTCGTCGGCAAGCAGGCGAACGTCGAGATCAAGGGCACGTTGCCCACCGAGCTGGTCGTCCTGCTCCCGATCTACAAGCGCTCCGACCTGGTCTACGAGTTCCAGATCGACATCCTCCCGACGGCGATCCCGGGGCACGGGGTCACCTTTGCGCTCTCGGTGCGGAACCTGGAGGACGTGCGCGATCAGGCGCTGGGCGACGCGCTCAACACGCTGGACGAGCGGCTCAACCGGAATGGCTCCGGTCCCTTCCTCATCTCCCGCGGCGCGCTGAACCTCGAGGGGTAAGTCCGCGTCGGGTTCCTTCCTCTCGCCCGTTGGTGGCCCGTGCCGGGGTTGCCAGCGGGCTTGAGGTCGTGGAGGTTCTCGTCATGTCCAATCTCACACCCCTCATCCTCTGGCACGGCGGATGCTTTGACGGCTACACCGCGGCGTGGATTGCCGAGCGCGCGCTGGGTGGCGGCGAGCTTGTCGCCGTAAACTACGGCGAGCCTCCGCCCGACGTGCACGGCCGGCAGGTCTTCATCCTCGACTTCTCCTACCCGCGCGAGGTGCTTCTCCGCATGGCGAGTCAGGCCACCAGCATCGTTCTCTTGGACCATCACCACACGGCGCAAGAGGCACTGGCTGGCCTGCATCAACACGTAGTGGGGGTGCTCATGTCCACGGGCGATAAGGTCGCGTACGTGGACGCGGCGGACGTGGCCAAGGTGGCAGGCTTCTCGTGGGCGGCGGCCACGCATGGAGGAGCCGTCGCCTACGCGGGCGGCGGGCGCAAGGCTCACAAGACGGTGTCGATGCACCGACTCATCATGGACGCGCCGGATGGCGTCCTGGTGGACCACCGGAACCGTGACACGCTTGACAACAGGCGGTGCAACCTGCGCTTCGCCACGCGTCAACAGAACGCGGCGAACATGGATCGGGGGTCTGCATGGAAGGGGGTGAGGAAGTCGCGGAACCATTGGTCGGCGCAGATCACCGTGGACGGCGCACTCAAGTACCTGGGGGTGTTCGACTCCGAGGAAGACGCCGCCCGCGCCTACGATAGGGCTGCCCTGGAGGCGTTCGGCGAGTTCGCCTTGCTCAACTTCGATGACCGGCCGAAGCCGCCGCCCGCCAACCTGACTGTGATCTTCGACCAGTCCGAGAGCGGCGCGTCGTTGACGTGGCTGCACTTCCACGGCACCCGCGAGGAAATGCCGCTCCTCGTCCGGTACGTGCGCGACCGAGACCTATGGCTGCACGCCCTGCCCGAGAGCAAGAACATCAACGCCTGGATCCGCACGTTCTCCTTTGGTCTCCAGACCTGGGACAACATCAAGTCGCAGGTGGAGTTGCAGTGGACCCGCGACATCATCGTCGAGGCCGGCGCTGCCATCCGCCGCGGCGAGGAGCGCGCCGTCCAGGCGCAGCTTCGCGGGGCCCGCCCGCTCACATTGTCCGGCGTGCCCTTCACCGTGGCGAATGTCTCCTGGTTCTTCTCCGAGGCGGCCGGCGCGCTCGCCAAGATCACCGGCGCCGGCGCCGTGTGGTGGGTCCGGGAGGGCGGCCGGGTCCAGTGGTCGCTCCGCGGCACGGGGCCCGACGGCGTGGACGTGGCGGCCGTCGCCAAGGCGTTCCCCGGCGGCGGCGGTCACACGTCGGCGGCCGGCTTCACCGTGTCCTGGGAGGAGCACCTCGACCTGATCCAGAACGCCAAGGCGTAGGGATGCCCGACGCCCGCTTTGCGTGGACCGCCGAACGCAAGTTCTTCCGCCACCAGTCGGCGCGCGGGAACTGGCGCGTCTTCCTCTACGTCTGGGGCGGTGACGACGCGGGCTGGGTGCAGCGTGACGAGCAACCCAAGGCGAACGCCGCAGAGTGCGACGCGACTGGCGCTGAGTGGTTGGCTGGGACGGTCGACCCCGGCCCGGTCAACCCGGCGGGGTTCCAAGAATCGCTGTTCATGGGGTTGCGCCCGCCGCCGACCACGGGGTAGGGTTCGTTCGAGAGCGTCGCGATGGGGTGGTATCCCGGAGCAGGCGCGGCAAGTTGCTCCCTCCGCTTGGGTGATGAACACCCAGCCCCTGCGGCCCCCGGTGAGATACCACCTCACCGGGGGCCCTTTGGAGCCCGCCTTGCACTACGCCCTCACCCTTGCGGCTCTGTCTCTCCGCTTTGCCCGCGTCAACCGCGCCACGTTCCACCCGGACGGCGAGCGCCCCGAGAGCGACGCCGACCACTCGGTTATGCTTGTTCTCCTGGCGCTGCACATAGCCAGCCGCCACCTTGAGTTGAACCTGGACGTGGGGCGGCTTGCTGCGCTCGGCGTTGTGCACGACCTGCCCGAGGTCTACGCCGGTGACACGGACACCACGGGTGGCCTGTCCTTCGATGAGCAGGCGGCCAAGACCGGGCGAGAGGCGGACGCGCTTGAGCGGCTGCGGTACGAGATCGGCGGCGGCAGTTGGATTACGCTGCTCATCTCGTCCTACGAGCGGCAGCGTAGCCCCGAGTCGCGCTTCCTCCGCTACCTTGACAAGATCCTGCCGAAGTTGACGGCCGCGCTCAACGGGAACGCGGCGACGCGGCGCGCCGGTCGCACGCTGGAGTGGCTGCGCGAGCGCCACCTCGAGCAGGGCGCCGAGCTCCGCACGCAGTACCCTGAGTTTGCGCACGTTCTGGGGCCGCTGTTCGATGAGGCGTGCGCGTTGTCCGAAGCGGCGTTGGTGGCGCCGTGAAGTACACCCCGCACGAAGACACGCTTGAGGGCGACGACGGCAAGGTGCTGTCGGCCTTCGAGTTGGCCAAGGGGTTGTTCGACCCGCCGGCGGGCTGGCGCAACCAGTACGCGGACATGAGCGGAGCCTCGCTCTCCATCGAGAGCCTGATCGCGTCGATGACCGAGATGATGACGGCGCCTGCCATGGGGCCGAGCGTCTGCATCATGTCGAAGACCGAGCACGACAAGATGGCAAGGGTCATGCGCTGGATTGAGGAGCGCCGGCACGCGAAGTGGTATCGCCCGCGCCGTCGCGACGACGACATCCGAGAGGAGCGCGGCATGCCAACCGGCTTGCCGTCGACCACCACGCCCTGGCCGGCGGTGCGCCTGCGCTCCCGGCGCGCTCAGGTCCGCGTGGTGCGGCCGCGCATCACGGTCGAGTCGACGCCGTACGGCGAGGACGACCACTACTTCTTCGACAAGTGGTCGGAGGCTACGCGGTGACGTGGCCCATCCCCGAGCGCGGCACCCTTGCCGACATCCTGCCCCTGCTCCAGGCGTACCACGCGTATGAGGGCGTCGGCGCCGTCGGCGAGTGGATCCAGGCGCGCGTCGCTGGACCCCAACTCGGTCTCTGGGCGGGCGCGACATGAGCCGCGGCTTTGTAGCTATCGACCGCTCCGCGCTCGCACTGTGCGCCTCCGACGACGAGGCCATGTGCCTCTTCATGTTGATGCGGGCGCAGGACTCCGCCTGGTCGCCAAGCAACCCCTGCCCGTCCGTCGCGGTGAGCCGCTCCTACTGGAGCGGGAAGTGCGGCCTCACCGAGGGCGCGTTCCGCCAGTTCATCGACCGCCTCGTGGAAGCCGGCCGCGCGACGGTGGAGCATCCGGGCGACCGGCGCACCGCGAAGCGCATCCGGTTCCTGGTCGACTGCGGCCCCCCCCCTGTACAGCAGACCTCGCCGCCAACCTCGCCGCCAAGCACGGACAGCCAGCAACCGGCACAACTTCCGAATCCCGCCAACCTCGCCGCCAACCTCGCCGCCACAATTCTTAGAGATACCATCCTACCCTCTACCCAGAACGATCAGGATCCCCCCAACCCCCCTGCCGGGGGGAGGACCCCGTCGACCCGGAAGCCTCGAGCCCGGGACGCCTGGGACGGGACCCTCCCGTCGTGGCTGCCGCCGTCGAAGGCGATGCCTGGTGAGACCCGGGAGGCCGCGCTCGCCGCGGTGCTGGCCACCCTGCGGATGACCTACCACGGCCCACCGCCGGCCCCCGATGAGTCCGACCCGCGGCCCGAGGTCGATCCCCGCCGGTGCAAGACCGACGCCGAGGTGGTGCTCCGGTTCTGGGAACGGCAGGGTCAGGTGGGCGAGCGGCCCCCGCTGGTCGAGTTCGCCGCCGACCTCGAGCTCGTGGCCCACGCCGCGCGGGGCTGCCCTGCCAACGAGTTCGCCAGGGACATCCGGGCCGAGGGCTGGGCCGAGGGCACGAACCGGATGGACCACATCGACACGCTCTGCCGGCGCGAGGTGTGGGGGGCCCGCCTCCGGCTGGCGAGGTTCTGGCGGGAGCGCGGCTACCCCACGGTGCTAAAGCCCAAGCCGGGCCCAGCACCGCCCGGCGGCACCCGCACCCACGCCGAGCGCGTCCTCGCCGGAGAAGCAGATTGACGTAGCGTCGCAAGGCGGCACATGGTACACAGGCAAGCACGAACTGGAGACTCCCCGATGCGCCGATTGATCCGCAACATCCGGGCCCGATAGTGGCCTCCACCGAAACGATCCGCGAGGCTCTCTCCTCCGTCGAGGTCAACTACAGCTACCTGGGCCGGGGCTGGGCCGAGCGCGCGCTCCCGGACTGGGAGCGGGAGTTCACGAAGTACCCGGGCGCCGTCGTGCTGGCCGGCGTGCGCGCGTGGCTGGCCGACCCGGACAAGAAGGCGCCGGAGATGGGGCAGATGCACGCCTGGTTCAAGTCCCGCATGCCGAAGACGGAGGCGGCCGTCTGCCCCGAGCGCGGCTGCGCGGCGGGCTGGCGCACGCTGGCGTTCCACTTCCGCACGCCGCAGGGTGGGCGCGTGCGGGAGATCACCGCGCGGTGCGGCTGCGCCAAGGGCGTGGCGATCGGCGGGCCCTCGCCGATGCTTGAGGCGCTGGTCTCCACGCTTGAAGCACGGGAGGACCACGTCCGCGTCGTGGTCGATGCCGGACCCAAGGACCGGATGCCCATGCGCGACATTGCCCCGCTTGGCAGGGAGAAGGTGGAGGCGATGCTGCGCGCGGCGCGGGATGCGCCGGTGCGGAAGGACTGGACCCGGGACCACGAACGGCGGCAGGACGGCGATGAACGGGAGGAAGGATGAAGACCTTGAACGCACGGGTAGCCGATGTCATTGGGGTGGATCGCACTGTGCCGCGCAGCATGGCCGAGGCGCACGGGTGGCGGGTGCCGCCGCTGTACGAAGGGCAGTCGACGGGCCCCGAGTGGAAGGTCTGCCTGCGGATTGACGGCGAGCTCATCACCGAGGTGGTCGACGTGCCGGAGGCGCGACTGCTGCCCCAGGTGAGCGGCTCACGAGACGTCAACGACCGATACTACGCGCACGTCGGGCGCGCGCTTGCCGCCAGGCACCCCGAGGTTGAGGCGGCCATCAACGCGTACCGCCGCTTGCCCAAGGACTACGACGCCGACTGGGCTGCCCTTGCTTCACTACGGGCCTGGGTTTTGGCTGGTGGGCCAGAGCGCATCCTGATGTTTCATGTTCACCTACTCAGCACCAGGGGCGTGGAGGCTGGAGCAGCGGAGCGTCCAGACGTGTGGTCGAGTGAGCCTGGTCCGACGGTATCCATGGTGCGCGTCCTTGCCGCTACCCTGACGGCCCGCCCCGTTGACTGGTGCAACGCCGTGCTGAGTACCGTGACTGAGGAGTCTGGCTGTGGCTGATACGCACTACGAGACGCTCGGCGTGCCACGCACGGCCAGCATCCTCGAGATCAAGGAAGCCTTCCGCACCCTGGCCAAGTCGATCCATCCCGACCGCTACACGGATGGAATGCCCGAGCACGCGAAGGCCACCGCCCGCATGCAGAAGGTGACCGCCGCCTACGACGTCCTCAAGGATGCCGACCGCAAGCAGGTGTACGACTTCAAGTTGCCGGGCACGAACGGGCCACCTTCGTCGGCACCTCCGCCGTCAGGTGGGTCAACCTGGCGCAGCCATACCTACGGTGGCGCCGGCTACGACGACCTCTTCCGTCACGCCTGGGGGTGGCGCGACCGCTCGCAGTCCGGCAAGACTGCCGGCCCGAACGTCGACCCAAACGAGGATGCCGAGGCGTTCAATCGGCACTGGGAGAACGTGGGCCGCGGTGCGAAGCCGGACCCCGAGGAGACGGCGCGCCGCGCGGAGGAGGTCCGTAAGCAGACCGTTGCAAGGCAGCGCCAGCAGGTTGAGGGCGTGCCTGGGTGGATGTCGCACCAACTGCTCAACGAGTTGTGGCGCGAAGAGGTACAGTGGGGCGGCGACAAGTACCGCGACTTCGAGGGGGTAAGCCGGACCTTGTGTCGGCATCACTCGCCCACGCAGCATCGCAAGGCGCAGGTGATGCAGGACATCCTCGACGCCATGAAGGATGCGCCTGCGGAGACGTCCGAGTTGGTGTCCCCGCAGTTGGCCGACGCCTACGCGTTGCTCAAGATGCGTGGCATGATCTCGGTGGGCCACGAGGATCTCGTGGCGCAGATGACCGTTGCTCGCCGGAAGCGGCAGGACAAGGAGAAGGGATGACGCCAGTGGACAAACCGAAAGACAAGCGCAAGGCCAACCTGGGTAAGCCCTTCGAGGCAAAGCTCGACGTGCTCCACAAGTGGTACAACGGGCAGGGGGTGTGTTCCGTGTTCCGCACGCCGCCGCCGATGCGGATCGTGAGCGCGCTGCCGTCGACTCGCCAGAAGCCAGGTCCGCCGCAGTTCCGATGCGAGTTTGTGGGCGACGGCCCGCCCGACTACGTCGCCCAAGCGAATGGCGTGTCCTTCATGTTCGACGCGAAGATGACAGAGCACCCGTCTCGGTGGTCCTTCAACGATCTTCCCGAGCACCAAGCCCGCCGGTTTGACGCACACATGAAGCATGGCGGAGTTGCGTTCGTCCTGGTCGAGCTCGGCTTCAAGCAGTGGCTCCTACCGTGGACGCACCTTGGCCCGCTGTGGTGGGCGTGGTCTAGCGTGGCTGGGCGCGCCGCTCCGGGGACTGCGTCGGTCCCGATGACCGAGCCGTGGGTCCGCCCCGTCCCCTCATGCGACTGGCTGCCCGTAGCGCTCGGTGCCGCACGTTGATTGTTGCGCGGATTGCAACGCCGGAGTACAGGGATGGCATGCCTATCACCTCCGATGCTGACTTCCCTTTCCTCCGCTCTAACCTCACGTCTGTCCTGACCAAGGCGCACAATGCCGGGTGGAGCGACGCGCTGATCGCGCACGTCCTGCACCGTGACGAGGAGCGCGAGAAGGGCCAGAAGCCTGGCGCCAAGCGCGTGCAGGTGTGGCGCTGGCGCACCGGCGACAGCATCCCCGGGGACCTTGCCCCGTTCGCCGCGTGGTGCGGTGTCTCGGTCCGGGACCTGTGCTTCCGCGACGTGACGAAGCGGGTGAAGTTCTCCGCGCCTCCGGACGTGGTCGGCATCCGGGTGTACCGCACGCGCGGTCTTGAGGTGGAGGCGGCACCTGCGGTTGCCCCGCGACCGGCACCCCCGGCGGCTGGCCCCGAGTGGATCGTGCCCGCCCGCTGAGGCAGGCGCAGGCGCACAGAATGCAGGCGCAGGCGTCCAGCGTCGCCCCCCCCATGCGCGTCGGAGCCGCGCGCGGCGCGCTCGAGCGGGTCGCGACCAGGCGCGCGGCCGCCCCCGCGACCAGGCCGCCGGGCCCGGACGCGCGAAAGCCCCGCGCGGCGGTGAGGCCGGGCGGGGCGGGGGACGCTGGGGGAGGTCGAGCCGGGCTACCCGGCGCGCATGTGCACCGCTTCGTCAACGGCGGCGGAGCTCGGCGGCCCGTACACCTCGCGCACGGTGGCCACGCGCCACGGGCGCGGGTCCGGCGTGGTGCCGTCGGCGGCCCACCGGGCGGCGGCCGCGCGCGTGGGGAAGGTCGGCGGCCCGTTCGGATCGAGCCCCACCCCCACGACGCCGCCGGCCGCATTGACCACGACGTAACAAGCGGCGGCCACTACTCGGCCCCGTCGTCGAGCCCGTCGCGGCACGCCGCGAGGAGCACGAGACACGGATCGGGAAGGAGCGCGGCTACCTCGCGCATGCGGGCATCTGCCCGGGCGGCGTCCTCCGCGGTAAACAGGGGCGCCCCGTGCGCGGTCACCATGTCGGCCGCGCCGTCGTCCGGGTGGTAGCTGGCGCCCACGGCGTGCAACGTCAGGAGGTAGCCGCGCGCGGCGTCCGCGGTGACGATCGGCCGCGTGAGGATCGCCGCGAGCACGGCCGCGCGCAGGTCCCGCGCCCACGTCGTGAGGTCGGCCGGCACGTCGGAGAGGTCGAGCACGCCCGCCGCCAGGGGAAGCGACGGCGCGACCCGCCCCGCGTCCACGGCGGCGAGCACGCGCGCCACCTCCCGCGCACGGAGCCGAGCGAACCGCGCCGCCCGGGCGGCGGTCACCACTCGCACCCGGTGAGGGCGTCGGCGGGGAGCTCCGGCCAGTCCGGCGGCCCGTCGTCGACCAACTCGAGCGCGCCGGTGTAGGCCTCCACGGCGGCGGCGGCCAGGGCTTCCGGCCGGCAGTCATAGACCGCGGCCGCCTTACGCGCGTTCATCCGATGCCACTCCGCGAACGGCGCCGCCTCGTCAAGCGTCACGCCGCCACGGGATCGGCAGTCGTTGACGGCCCGGTGCATCCATTGCGGCGCGCCACGGGCGGCGCTTGCAAGCGTCGTGATCACGGTCACCGGGTCACCGTTGCGATAGCGCCGGAGCGGCGCCCCGCGGGCGGGCCCGGCGGCGTGCACGAGGGCGAGCCCGAAGCGGGTATAGGTCCACTTATCATCCCGGCCGGTACGCTTGCCGGCCTCCACGATCGCGAGGGGAAAGAACATAGGGCGAGGTCTCCAGGGGGACGGGGTTAGCGGGGGAGGTCAGGCCCGCCGGGGGTTTGACGGAGGAGGATCGCGCACAGGGCAAGGAAGATCGGGGCGAGCCCGATAGCCTGAGCGATACAGCCGGGAAGGTCGACCACATAGGCCGCGGTCATCGGTGCCGCGCGGTCAGTGGGGCACGGTGAGACACACGCGGCCGCCGGTCACCGGGTGCGCGCGGTGCCGGAAGTCGTGGCCGCCGGGGCTCGGCCCGAGGTATTGCCACGCCTCGCCGGTCTCCAGGTCCCGCGCCACGGCGCGATCCGCGTAGGGGAGGGACGCGTTTACCGGGGCGTCCCCGAGGATCCGCCACGCCCGATCCCACGCTTCCGAGTCGGGGCGCAGGGCGGGCGGGGTGTACTCCACGCCGGAGCCGAGGCACCGATCCACCCCGAGGGGCGCGGCGCCGGACACCGTGTGAGGGGATAACCGGCCGGCGTCGATCCGGACGTCGGCGCGGCAATAGGGGCACGCGGTGACCTGCCACAAGCCAGGGATCACGACGTGGCCCCGTTCGGCTCGCGACGCGAGACAATACGATACCGCCCGCCTTCGTTGGTCAGATAGGCGCGCTGGGTTGCGCGGATGCGCGCGCGCGCGCCGGGATCGGCTTTGTCCTCCGCGGTGAGGTCCTCCCACCCGTGGCCGTAGCCGTAGTCACCTTGTAAGACAAACAGATAGGAATACTTAGCGGCCGGCTTAGTGCGCACGGCGGCGGGCTTGGGATCCATGGGGCTCCTATGTTGGGAGGTTAGCGGGGTGTCGGGCGTCGACCACGCGCCCCGGGCGGGTACCCGGGGCGCGGCGTCGAGACCCGGTTACCCGCGGTCGCGCTCGTTTAGGACATCCGCCAGGGCGCGCGCGGCGGCTTCCCAAAGGTGATCCGCGTCACCGGGAAGCCCGGCGGCGGCGTCCGCGGCCGCGTTGTACTCCGCCTCCGCGCCGGTGTCCCCGTCGAGCACGTACCAGAAGCCCGATCCGGACTGGGGCGACGGGCGCGCGGTGTACCGGGGCGCCTTGACCGGCGGCGCCACCACGGAAAGCGAGCCGAGGATCGTACCGTCGAGCGCCACCGCGGTAACGTCGATCGTACCGTCGGCAAACTGGCGGAAGGTGAACGTAAGGCGATCGAGCACGTCGATCGACCCGTCGCAGGTGTCCGGCGCCTCCAGGATGACGCAGAAGCGGCCGTCGTGCCGGTTGACCCGGGCCATTACTTCCCACCGGTGCGCGCGAGGATCGCCGCGTTCTTACGGTTGCACAGGCCGATCGCCTTATCGTAGTAGTTGGTACGCTTGGCCCCCGGCGGGCCAGCCTTGACGGTTTCCCCGGTCTCCACGTTGAGCGCTACCCAGTTGGGCCCGGAGGAGTCGGGCCGCCACGGCCCCGGCACCCGGTGCGCGGGGTCATTCTCGAGCCGGTCGACCCCCGTCAGGCCGGCGGCGTGGTCGTATCGCTTACTTGCCATCCACTCCCGCCGATACGCGGGCGTCGTCGGGATGGTTCCGAGCTCGCGCACGTCACGCCCCGCCGCGCGCAATTCGTGAAGCGCGTTCCCATACCCTTCGTCCACGTAGCCGCACGACGTGAGGCCGGCGGGCCCGGCGGAGTGCATAATCCACCCGCGGCGGGGGTTGCCGTTCGCGTCGTTGTCGCACGCGATCGGAAGGGCGTACAGGACGGGCGCCGGGGCGGGGGGCCCGGCTTCCGGGTGCTCGGCGAGGTAGGCACGGGCGATCCCGTGCACGAGGATCGCCCCGTACCGGTGCGAGGTGAGGATCTCCACGCGCAACGCGGGCGCCCCGGTAGCTACCTCGCGCGCGAACCACTCCGCCGTGACGGCGCGCGCGTACCGGTGCACGGTCGCGCGCCGCGTGCCGGCGGGAAAGTGGGCGTCGTGGATCTCCGAGTCGATCGCGCGGTGGATCGTGTTGGAGTGCGCGCCCCGGTCGCACCACGCTACGATCGCGGTGGCCAGGGTCGGCGCGTAGCGGGCGCGCGGCCCGTCGGAGTCGGAGATCGCGCCGTCGTATTCGGGGAGTGCGAGGTAAGCCGCGAGCACGGCGGGCAAGCCGTCGCGATCGGAGGGGAGGGCGGGGGAGGGGGTACGGGTGGCCATAGGGCTAACTCCAGGGGGGACGGGGAACGGGGGGAGGGGGACGGGCAGGGGCTACGCGGCGGGGGGCGTGGCGGCGGTGTCGGCGGCGTGCATCCGATCGGCCAAGCGGATCGCGTCGCCCTCATACCAGCACGACGCAAGCGGGGCGATCCGGCCGTCGCCGGCGGGCCCTTCGATCCAGTAGGCGCGCGAGTCGCCGCGATCGAGCTTGCCCCGGTGCACGGTGTACCGGCCGGCGGTGTAGACGGGGTGGCGCTGCGGGTACATTACGACCCCGCCGGGGCGGCGGCGCCGTCGGCGCAGGTGCACAACTCGAGCAGGGTGGCGCGCGCCTCCGCCACGGCTTCCGGGATAAGGTCGCGCGCCATGCTTTCGATCGTGACGCGCGCCTCCGCCGCGGTTTCGTTGCCGCTAAAGTCGACGCCCCCGCACGAGCTACGCCCGAGCTCCACGCCCCGGCGGTAGGCGGTCACGGTGACAACGTAGGATCCGCCCTTCCGGGTGTAGTCCTCCGCCGCGCGCCACGTGTCGCGGACCTGGGCGCGCGTCAGGACGTCGGCCACGTGCCGCGCGTTCCCCGCCTTCCGGAAGTAGGCCAGGGTATCGGCGAACCGCTCCGGGGGATCCCAAAAGCGAAGGTGTCCGGACCCTTCCCAGGTCCCCGCCCGCTTCCGGTCGACCGAGTGCCGATCGGTGCGCTTGCCTTCCCAGGATCCATAGAACGAGAGATCCGCGCAGTCATCCGGGGCGCTCGCGATCGTGAGATCGAACCCGTCCGCGGTGAGGGTGGCGCGGTCATTGCCGCGCCGGTCGCGCGTCCAGGTGGCCCCGAGGGGAGGGGGCGCGGCGCGCGTCGCGTCGAAGTACGCGTATCGGGGGAGCAGGCCGGCGGCGCGGCCGGCGCGGTAGGCGGTGAGGCGGGCGGCGTCCATTGCTACACCCCCGCCACGGCGCGAAGGGGAGCGGCGGCGCGCCGGAGCGCGGCCCCGTTCGCACGGGCGGCGGCGCGGGCGGGCGGCCCGGCGGCGGCGCGGGCGCAGGTCGGGCCGCAATAGGGGCGGCCGTCGGCGGCGACCGCGACCAGGTCCCCCACCCGGATAGCGGCGGCGCACCGGTAGCAGGTGCATACGTGGCGGGGGAACGTGACGCGGCGGTGAGTCAGGCGGGCGGAGTCAGACATGGTAGGCAGGTCTCCAGGACGGATGAGGTGGGCGAGTTTGTGCATGGCTACACCGTCCCGAGGATGCGGCCAGCCGGAGCCGGAACGTAGGGCGCGACGTGGTAGACGTTGACCGGGTACGGGCCAAGGTCGCGAACGGAATCCTTCACGATAGTGCGCGCGTCGTCTCCGGTCGCGGCCTCGACGACGTAGGAGGTGGGGTGGTTGTAGTTGGTCGGGATGCGGGTGACGGTGACGACGAACTTAGACATTTTCGGGTTCCTCTACCGCCCCAAGCCCGCCCTCTCACGCGGAGAGGAGCGGGCGGGGGTTAGCGGTAGGCACGGGCCCACGCGATCCCGTACCAGCGGATCGCAAAGCCGATCCGCTCGCGGATCACGCGGGCGGGGCGGTACGGGCGGGGAAGGCGGAGGATAATCGCGGCGGGGCGGGTCATTCTTACACCGGGGGAAGGTTCCGGATCCTTAGTCAACCGTTGCGGAGTAGGCAACAAAGTAGGCCCCGAAAGGTTAGCCCCGAGCGTAGCAGGCGGAACAATATCCATCCGCGTACCCGTGGATCTCAATCCACGCGGGTTCCCCGCAAGCGGGGCACGCGTGGGATCCTTCCGAGCACCCGCACGCGGTGGCGCCCGGCTTTCGGAGGGGCGGGGGCTCCGGCGTGGTGCCGGTGTAGAGGCGCACGTGCGACGCGTTCCCGGTAGGGTCGACATGGATCCACGCCCGCCCGTAGCTGGCGACGTCTGCCCCGAGGCGCCAGGACCCGGGCCCACGCGGGCGGGCCGCGCGCCACGCGTCATAGACGGGGGCCCGCCCCGCGGCGAGCTCGGCCGCCCGATAGGCGGGCCAGGACCCCGCCCACGTGACCGGGGGGCGGGCCGCCCCGGGGCCCACGCTCGGAAGGATGGCCACGGCCACCCCCGCCGGGGTGCGCGCCAGGGCGAGCCAGCCGGACCCGGCGCAGGTGGCGCACGGTACGGGGGAGGGCCGCGCGGACGGGTCCGGGGGGAGCACGCCGGCCCCCGCGCAGGTCGCGCAGGCGCAGGCCGACCCGTCGACGACGATCCCGCCGGGCTCCGCGCCGGTATGCTCGAGCGCGGCGCCGCTATTCACCGGCGCACCACGTGACCGCGGCGGCGACGTCGTCGAACCCGGGCCCCGCTACGCCGTCGGCCTCAAGGCCGCCCACGATCGCGCCGCCGGTGTCGGCATCGGTGAGGATCCGCCCGCCCGCGCCGGCCACGGCATAGAACCCGTGTTCACCCTCCGCGCAGGACTCCAGGCCGGCGGAGACCGCGGCGCGGTACCACGGCGGCGGACCGAGCACGGATACAAGCCCGCCCGCCCGGATCCACCGGTTGATACCGGCGCGCACGTTCGCACCGATGCGCAGGGCGCGAACGTACGCGCGATCGGCGGTGTCCTCCGATGCTTCCCCGGGGCGCATCGGCACGGGGGCGAACGTGTCCCGGTCATACAGGCCGGCGGCGTCGTCGATGTCGACACCATAACGGAGAAGCTCCGCCACGGTGCGCACCGTGGCGGGCACGGTGCCGGCCCGCACGTGGGCGCGCAGCGCGTAGCAAGCGCGGGCGACGCGGGCGCCTTCCGTTAGGGGCGTCACGCGTCAGCCCGCGCGGCGTCGGCGGAGGTCACCGGCCCGGCGAGGATCGCGGCGAGGTCACCGGGGGAGGACGGGGGAGGGGCGGAGTCAGACATGGTAGGCAGGTCTCCAGGATGGCGACGGGGGAGGGGG
>Ga0181357_1000093_pt1 | contig 28060 bp, 32 predicted proteins | sample Fa13VDMM110DN_FD_130094 | JGI IMG/M metagenome (GOLD analysis project Ga0181357, IMG submission 130094) | Freshwater viral communities from Lake Michigan, USA - Fa13.VD.MM110.D.N | ecosystem: Environmental > Aquatic > Freshwater > Lake | place: USA: Michigan | collected 2013-09-24 | reverse complement strand
TTTAAAGATTATTCTAACAAAGATGGATTCATTAAAAAATGTCATGTGGTATATTCTGGTCAAGACAAACAAACAAATAAAAAAGTAATCATTTCAACATGGCAAAGTATTTACAAAATGAAAGAAGACTTTTTTAAGAACATATATTGTGTTTTTGGTGATGAGTGTCATCTATTTAAAGCAAAATCATTGACTACATTAATGTCAAAGATGAAAGACTGTCCGTATAGAATAGGAACAACAGGCACATTAGATGGAACCCATGTTCATAAACTAGTAGTAGAAGGTTTATTTGGGCCAGTCTATAATGTGACTTCAACCAAATCTCTTATAGACAAAAATCTTCTTTCTAATATAAAGATCAAATGTTTGTTGCTTGAATATACAAAAGAAGAAATAGATGAAATCAAAAAAGCAAAATACATTGATGAAATACAGTGGTTAGTTGCAAATACAAATAGAAATAAATTCATAGTAAACTTGTGCTGCCATCTTAAAGGAAATACTCTGGTACTGTACAATTATGTTGATAAGCACGGAAAACCGTTATATGAAGAAATCAAAAAGAAGTGTAACAAGCCTTGTTTCTTCATATATGGTGGCACAGAAGCATCTGAACGAGAAGAGATAAGACAAACAGTAAATAATCAAACAGATAGTATTTTGATTGCTTCATACGGAACATGTTCGACAGGTATAAATATTAAGAATATACATAATATTGTATTTGTTTCGCCATCTAAATCTGTAGTGAGAGTATTACAATCAATTGGAAGAGGACTTAGAAAAAGCGACACCAAAGATAAAGTAACAATATACGATATTGGTGATGATCTCCGATATAAGAAATACAGAAACCATGCACTCCGTCACATGGATGAACGTATAGACATATATACTAATGAGAAGTTTTTATATAATCTTACAAAAATACGCCTGGAGGAATTAAAATGAGTTACAAAATTCTTAAATTAAAAAGCGGCGAAGAATTAATTTCTCATGTTACGGAGAAAAACAAAAGAACTATGGTTCTTACTAGACCTATGGTATTTCGTACAACTACATTAATGGATAACATAGGAAGACCATATGATATGACCTTGTTGAAAGATTGGTTAATACACACAACATCTCAACAAATAGAAATTCCAAAAACACATATTGCTTCTATGTTAGATCCAACAGATACTACTTTTAAATTATATGATATGGAAATGAAAAGATTAGATGTTCTTCCAGAAGATAGAAAACAACTAACAGAAGAAGAAGCAAATACTTTACTTAAAAAACTAAACAAAAACAAAAAATCAATTACTGATGAAGAGATATTAAATCAAATATTTGGTGATTTGTTTCATGAAATGGAAGAGATGGGTTCTGATGTGTATAATAAATTACAAAGCATGGAAGAACCAATGAATCCTCATATGCCATTTCCTGAAGAGGAAGAAGAAATAGATTTTATAAAAAGACCAATGATTTATATCTCAATGATGCTTCCCCCAGAAGCATTAATGAATTTAATGAACGCCGGTATATTGGATCCAAAACAATTATCCAAAATAGCAAAAAAGGTTAAAAAGGATAATAAATTTACTGGGGACGAAAAAACTCACCCAAATTACGGCAATCGATGGACGGATTGGTGTCCCGACCCAAATTCGAATGATTACACTGATCCACCTAAGAGCCCTTAAAGCTTCTTTAAAGTCTAATTATAGTACTTCTTTATACCAGACACAGGAATTGTAATGATAGTAGTCATCGGTGTCAAGAGAAATTCTAATATATTTCTTGATTTTTTCTGATGACTTGTTATAATTCACACATGGGTAAAATATGAAGAAAAAGAAGAAGAAACAAAATCTAATAGTAGAAGAAACTATTCCGGAAAAAGTATTAACAAATTTAAAACATTACATAGATAATGTGAAGTTTTGTGAAGCAATGACCGACTGGAAGCAACTCGTACGCGCCGCAGAGGCCTGCGACGAACGTAGACCCCCTATAAGCGATTACATCGCAGAGTGCTTCGTCAAAATTGCTGAACATTTATCGTATAGACCCAATTTTATTAATTACCCTTTCCGTGAAGATATGGTAGGGGATGGTATAGAAAATTGCCTATTATACGCTCATAATTTTGACCCTAACAAATCAAATAATCCGTTTTCGTATTTTACACAAATCATTTATTATGCCTTTTTGCGTAGAATAGAAAAGGAAAAGAAACAAGCATTTGTAAAATATAAAGCATTACAAATGCATAATATGGATGGTAAATTTACTGATTGGTTAAGAGAAAATCAAGGGTCTTATACTTATAGTGAATTTATGCAAAAGACATTCTTTTTAACGGAACAAGACATTGATAAAATGGAACCGAAAGAAAAGAAAACAAAGAAAAAGCGTAAAAATAAAAAGACAGATAATTTTTTCGATTAAATACAATGAAAATTGCAATTATTAATGATACCCATTTTGGGGCAAGAAACGATTCGCCTTTTTTTCTAGAACATTCTTTAGAATTCTTTGAACAAATATTTTTTCCATATTTGAAAGAGAACAAAATTCATAATGTTCTCCACCTTGGCGATCTATTAGACAGAAGAAAGTATATTAACTTTAATACACTCTCTCAAGTAAGAAATAGATTTTTTGCTCCATTAGTTGAGAATAAAATAAATACTTACATAACAGTAGGTAATCATGACACTTATTATAAAAACACAAATTCATTGAACTCATTGCGTGAGTTATTTTACAATGAGAATAATTTAATTCGTATCATTGAAAGACCCGAAGAATTAAACTTTGATGGTCTTTGTATTGGCATGGTTCCTTGGATTGCCAAAGATAATGAAACCGAATGTTTAAATTTTATACAATCATGTAGTTGTCCAATTGTAGTTGGACATTTTGAGATAAAAGGATTTCAAGTTATAAATGGCGTTGTGCATCCGCATGGAATAACAGAAAAAGAATTTAATAGATTCGAAATGGTTCTATCTGGTCATTTTCATATGAAGCAAGAAGGTAGAAATATTCATTATCTTGGTACTCAGTATCAATTAAATTTTGGTGATGTAAATTGTGTAAAAGGATTTCATGTTTTGGATACAGATACAAGAGAATTAACATTTATCGAAAATCCAAACAAAATATTTTATACGATAAAATACGACGATACTACACAAGAAACACAACAATTGTTATCAGAAGATCCTTCTAAATTCAAAAATTGTTTTATGAAAATAATTGTATCTAATAAAACAAAACCTTTTGTGTTTGACAAATTTATTGATTCTTTGTATGCTGTTCCTGTACAAGAAATATCAATAATAGAAGATTATCAAGAAAAACTCATTGAGAGTGATATTGATGTTGCACAAGATACCTTGAGTATAATTAACAAAGAAATTGATTTGCTTGAAGGAATTGAAAACAAAAGTAAATTGAAAGTTTTACTAAAAGATCTATATATGGAGAGTTTAACACTATGAATACAAATGAAATGCCATCAAACGAAGATAGACCAAAGATTTTTGACCCATCCATTTATTTGCCAGGAAACGATGATATGGTTCCTGAGTATGATGAATATGGTTTTCCGGCAAGAAAATCTCACAGTTATTATGTTTCTGCATATATTGCAAAAGAAAATAAATTTGCAATAAAGAGTAAATTTATTCAACCAAAAGTTTATGTAGGAAAATCAAAAATTAGTGGATTAGGTGTGTTTGCATCTGAGGACATCAAATCTGGAGATGTTATTGAGGAATGTCCGGTTGTTTTGACAGATACTACTTTTACGCAAAGCAAAGATTGGGTATTGAATCGATATGCTTTTGCTTGGGGATGTGGTTGTTCTATATGTGAAAAGAATGGTTCGACCATGGCATTAGTTCTAGGAAATGGAATGGTGTATAATCATTCCGAACAACCAAATGCATATTGGACACAAGATACTGCTTTGAAATACTATTCACTTCATGCGCTAACTGATATCAAACAAAACGAAGAAATTGTATGGTACTATGGTGCAGGATATTCTATGCGACTTAAGATGGAATCTAAGATAACATTTGAACGGGGTACTCCTGAAGGATGGCCGCCAAGTGGTAAAAGTTTGAGAGATTCAGTCAAAGAAGCTTCTTCGGGAGAAAAGAAGAATGAACCAATAGAATTAGTGAAAGAAGAAATACAAGAACCCACACCAATCGAAGAAAAAACAGCTGAAGATTTACTTTTCCGTTCTATGGTAGTGCCTGAGAAAATTTTAAATGATAAAGTTCAATAAGGTACGGTTTAAAAATTTTGGATCGTTTGGTAATACTTTTACTGAACTGATTCTGGATAAAAATCCAACCACTCTTATTTGTGGTAATAATGGTAGCGGAAAATCATTTGCTTTTCTGGATTCTATTACATTTGCTTTATTTGGTAAACCCTTTAGAAAGATTAATATTCCTCAACTAGTAAATTCTGTAAACGATAAGAATTGTCTAGTTGAAATTGAATTTACTAAAGGTTCTGATGAATATTTAATTCGCCGAGGATTGAATCCAAAGTTATTTGAAATTCATAAGAACAATATTCTTATTAATCAGGATGCAAAAAGTCTTGATTATCAAGAAGTTCTTGAAGATCAAATTATAAAGATGAACTATAAGACATTTACCCAAGTTGTAATATTGGGTAGTTCGTCTTTTGTTCCCTTTATGCAATTGTCGGCATCAGATCGCCGTTCTGTAATTGAAAATATCCTTGATATTAATGTTTTCAGTACAATGAATATTTTACTTAAGGGTAAAATTCTACAGATAAAAGAAACTCTTCGTGATATCTCAACAAAGACAGATTTAGAAAAACAAAAAATTATTCTACAAAAACAGTATGTTACTAGTATGGAAAATAAAAGTAACGAAGATATCAAACTTGTTCAGGACAAAGTAAATAATATTTCTATAGACATACAAACATTACGAAGTGAAATTTTGGATTTGGAAAATGGAGTAACTGAACTCATTAAACAAATTGTAGACCAATCTTCGTCTAATAAATCACTAACTGAACTTGAAAAATTAAAAACAAAAATTCATATAAATCTTAATAATATACAAAAAGATATTTCATTCTTTGAAGAAAATGTTTCTTGTCCGTCATGTAATCAGACTATAGATTCTGAAACAAAGAAAACAGAAGTATCTAAAAGAAATGAAAAGAAGTCAGAATATGAAAAAGCAATAGTTAGTTTGAATACTAATATCGATAATGTATCTAATAGATTATCTGAAATTTCAAAAGTAACTAAAGAAATACAAGATAGAAATTTAGAAATTGTACAAAAAAAGACATCTATTACAAATGCCGAAAAGTATCTTTCGACATTTAATAAAGAATTATCTGATATGGCAACTTCTACCAGCCATTTGGATTCTCAAAAGGAAAAATTAAATCAATATCAGTCTTCTCTTTCTGTATTTGAAAAAGAAAAAGAAGAAAATAAAGAAGAACTTTTATATCATGAACATGCACATGTGTTATTAAAGGATTCCGGAGTTAAAGCAAAAATTATTAAGTACTATTTGCCATTTATGAATAAGTACATTAATAAATTCTTATCATCTATGGACTTTTTTGCACAATTTACTCTTGATGAAGATTTTAATGAAAAGATCAAGAGTAGACACAGAGATGAATTTAGTTACATGAATTTCAGTGAAGGAGAAAAGATGAGAATTGATTTGGCATTATTATTGGCCTGGAGAGAAATTGCCAGAACTAAGAATAGTGTAAACTGCAATATTTTAATTCTTGATGAAGTGTTTGATTCTTCTCTTGATGCGTTGGGTATGGATGAACTAATGAAGTTATTGAATGCAGTAAGTGATAAATCTAATATTTTTGTAATTAGTCATAAATCAGATCAATTAGTTGATAAGTTTCAGCACGTTATTGGTTTTGAAAAGAAAAATAATTTTAGTAAACTTACATGAACGACGAAATAAACCCAAAACCTGTTATAGAAAAATATGAACAGTTTTATGTAGTTCGTGATGATTTGATTGAAGGTGGTTCTAAAACTAGATTTATTCAGAATCTAATTAAAACTTCGCCACAGAATGAAATGGTATACGGATCATCACCTGCAACGGGATATGCTCAAATTGCATTAGCGAGAGTATGTCAGCATTTAAATAAAAAATGTATTCTGTTCATGGCAAAAAGAAAACCAGAGAATCTTCATCCTTACCAGTTGAAATCAATGAATTATGGTGCTATAATACACGGAGTAGACAATGGTATGCTTAGTGTAACTCAAAAAAGATCAAGAGACTATGTTGCTTCTGACACAGACAATAGAAAACTATTCCCTATTGGATTTGATTGTCCTGAAGTAATATCTGAAATTTGCAAATTAGCAAAGACTCTACCAATTCAACCAAAAGAGGTATGGACGGTCGGATCTAGTGGTACTCTTACTAGAGGGTTGCAATTAGCATGGCCAGAAGCAGAATTTAATTGTGTTTCTGTGGGTCATAAAATGGGACAGAGGGAATTGGGTAGAGCAAAAATGTACAAATGTGACATTCCTTTCTTCAATGCAGTCGATCCTGCTGATGCTCCTCCCTTTCCCTCTGTACCAACGTATGATGCAAAAGCATGGAAATTTATGAAAGAACACGCATCCCCTAATGCTCTATTTTGGAATGTTGGCGCATGAAGCATTTTTACGAAAGAAACGACTATCTTTTAAATCATAAAATTAATGTTTTCTTTGAAGACATTGTTTCTATGAACGATTCTGAATTCGAAGAATGGGTAAAGGATATGCGTAAAGTAGTTCTTGAGTCATGGGATACTAATAATTGCCCACCAAGAACAGGCAAAAATGAAGTTGATATCATAGAGGAGTTTAATAAACTCACCGGATATCCTGTACATACTTTTGAATTTGTAGATGAATTAACAGGCGAGAAAGATGTGATTATTAATAAATCTCGTTTAGGTGCAGAAGCAGATCAATGGTTTTCTAATATGTACAAGACTAGAATAAACTACAGCGAAAACGATACTGGTTATTCTATTTACGATTTATTTGCAAACGATAAGTATTTAACAAAAATGATAAAGGGTGCTCGTCGGCATATTCGCCGCGATTCTCTTTATACTTTTGCTTGTTCTGCAATAAAGAACGATAGCAAATATGCTATTATTTCTGTTGGTAGTGGTGAGGAATGGTTAGAAGCATATTTTAATAATCCCTCAATTTTCAGAGATCATGATTTTATTTTAGATCAACATGATGATGAAGATGGCATGAATACGGGTTATTATCAAATAGAACAATCAAAAATACTTTCACTGACTAAACAGCAATTTCTAAATTGGAAATCCAAATTATCATATCGGCACTATTCGACTTTCGATACAGAGAATATTCCCGATGACAAGATTTTTAGAATTAGAGTATATCAAAGGGGATATAAAGTATTTCCTAAATGTTTTCCTAGTTTTAGAATAGGTTATATTCAACCCGCAGTTAATTTTCCGCCGTTAACGGCAAGATATCTTTATGAAAAATTTACAGAACCCTTTTATAGACAAAATCAAATTAATATTTATGACCCTTCTTCTGGTTGGGGCGGCCGTCTGCTTGGCGCAATGTCTGTTAATGATACTAGAAATATTCACTACGTCGGGACTGATCCTAACTTGGATAATTTCCCTACTAGTCTTGGGGTTGGGGGTATGTACGCTGATCTTGCTAATTTCTATAACAATAGAACTTATAGAGGAAACGCATTTTTCTCAACCACGAATACTTACGAAATTTTTAAACATGGTTCGGAAACAATAAAAGATGATGTTGAGTTTCAGAAATATAAAGGAACTATTGATTTAATTTTTACTTCTCCTCCGTATTTTAATAGAGAAGCGTATTCTGAAAATGAAAATCAATCTTATAAAAAGTTTGATAATTATGATTCTTGGCGAGATGGATTTCTTCGCCCAACACTAGAAACTTGTGTTGAATATTTAAAAAATAATAGATATCTTTTATGGAATATTGCCGATATTAAAATCTCAGGTAACTATTTGCCATTAGAAAAGGACTCAAGAGATATATTAGAGAGTCTTGGAATGAAATATATTCAAACATTAAAAATGGCAATGGAAGGTATGCCTGGGCAGAATCGTTTAGATGAAGATGGCAAACCAAAATGTAAAAACTTTTGTAAAGTGAACGGAAATTATTTGAAATATGAACCAGTTTTTGTATACTATAAGTCATGAAATCGCAAACAGAAGACATATTCTACGGTAAGCAACCAAATTGGAAGCACTGGAAACCTGAAGATTTTAAAGACGAAGAACGTGTATATTGGTCTATTGCTTTGGCAGTGAATTGGTATAATACTAAGTTCACAGATAAAGACTATAAAAATAGTGTACTAGAATACATGAAAAAATTTAAAATTGAAGGATTGGAATATGTTTCTAAAGTTCCAACTGACAATTTTACTTTTCGAAGCATTGGTAGTAGATGTGAAGCTGCTTTGTGTCATTGTATTCTTCCTATAAAAGTAAAAAATAATATTGATGTAGGAATTACTACCCTTATTAAAATTGGTAAAAATATTCAGGATACAAATACACCAGGCGTTCCAGTAAGAGAACGAGTACGTCAACAATCATATGAACTTGGTGCATTTTTAGAACAAAAGATCGATGAATATGAGTATTATATTCGTGGTAAAATGTCAAATTACAAGACATTTGATATTGAATCTTGGTTAACTGAAATTACCCCAAGTGCAATGCATTGTGAATTTTTAATTGAATGCTTTAAGCGTGGTTTGGATGAATTTACCTTGGTCGTTGAGGGTAAAGATGCCCAACTAAAAGAAGCATATTCGTTTTTAAGTAAGAAACAAGCACAGAAGATGCATGACTTCTATAAGTCTATATGTGATAATTTGGCAGTTAGAATTATAATAGCAAAAAGTAATAGAAAACCAAGAAAGAAGAGAAAAAAGAAGCCTGAGCAAGTAATCAAAAAACTCAAGTATCTAATCAAAGATACTTCAAGTGGAATTGAATCTATATTGCCAGAATCTATTGTTAGTTGTTCTACTCTTATCACTTTTAATGTGAAAACCGGTAAGGCTTGTATTTTCAAATCAGATGAAACTGGTGCTGGCATTAGCGTTAAAGGATCAACTCTTGTTGGATTTTCTTCTGAATCGGTTGAAAAGAAGATAAAAAATCCAATTGAATTTATGACTAAGGCAAAAACTGAGGGGATTCGTAGTATAAATAATTACTGGAAGACACAGAAGACTAAAGATTCTAGTCCTACTGGTAGAATTAATACACATACTCTTTTGCTCAGAACACTAAAATGAACAAAACAGATAATTTAAAATTCTTAGGAGTTTATAAAAAATATGATCCTAATGGCAAAATCATCAAGTATACTATTGGTAATACTGTTGATTTTGATGGCAATTATTATGCCGCAACAAAGATTATTATAGGAGTAAATCCTTTATCAAAAGATAGCGGATGGGAACGAGTTGGTGATATTAATCCTAATAGATTTTTTAATCAAACTGATGAACCTATTACTAAAACTGTCGGAGATCGCTGGCTTAATCCAGATACAGGCAGAACTTATACATTAATACGGGATACCAATGGTCTACTTTGGGTAGAATTTTAATTGACTTTATTTTTTACGTTGGTATACTTGTAATATGATCCTTTTAGATAATAATCAAATAATTCTAGCAAATCTTTTTCATAGCGTAAAAGATAATTCAACCATTAGTGAAGATTTACTTCGCCATATGGTTTTGAATTCTTATCGACTTCTTAGAAAGCATTTTAAAGACCAATATGGCGAGTTGGTAATTTGCCATGATTCTTCTAATTGTTGGAGGAAGCAATATTTTTCAAACTATAAGGCAAATAGGGCGAAGGCTCATCAAAAGTCCGAATTTGACTGGGATGAAATTTATCAAGTTTTAAATAAAATCCGCGATGAGATTCGTGATGTGTTTCCCTATAAAAACATAAAAATAGAATCGGCAGAAGCAGATGATATCATTGCTGTTCTTGCAAGAAAATATCACGATCAAGAGAAAATTCTTATTATCTCTAATGATAAAGATTTTCAACAATTACAAAGATATCCTAATGTGTTTCAGTATAGCACATTTAAGAAACAACTTTTGGTTTGTGACAATCCGTATGACTTTTTGATGGAACATATTTTGCGTGGTGATTCTAGTGATGGTGTGCCAAATGTTCTCTCAGATGATGATGTTTTTGTTGTTGAAGATAAGCGACAAAACAGATTAACACAAAAAGTTATTACTGAAATCAAGGAAAATATTAATACTATTTCTACTTCTCCTCATTATAAAAACTGGGATAGGAATAAAACTCTTATTGATTTTGATATGATTCCTGAACAATTAGAAAATAATATTCTTAGTGAATTTAACAAAGATTTGTTAGTAACGGATAGGTCGAAGGTTCTTCCCTATATGATTAATAATAGATTAAAGAACCTAATAGAAATTATAGAGGAATTTTGATGTGAAACGAGATTTTAATGAAAAAGATAACAGGAATAGTAACCCTAGGCGAGATCGTGGATTTCTTCAAAGACAAAAAAAGTCAAAAAAGAATCAAATGAAAAACGATTTGAGAAATATAGTTGACAATCTCAACACAAACAACTATAATGATTTAGATATTGATAATGACAACCAACGGAGTGAATAATATGACTACTATGACAAAAAATGAAATTACATTAAGTAAGACTACGCTATCTGTTTTGAAGAATTTTTCTACGCTCAATTCTAACATATTGGTAAAACCCGGTAATGTTCTTCGAACTATTACGCCTTCCAAAAATGGTATGGCGGAAGTAACTATAGAGGAGACATTTGATGTTGAATTTGGTATTTGGGATCTTAGTAAGTTTCTTGGCGTTATTAGTTTGTTTTCGGCGCCAAAGTTTGAGTTTGGAGAAAAGTCGGTTGTTATACATGGCGGCAATGGTTCTCGTGTTACTTATTTTTATTCAGAACCAAGACTGCTAACAACTCCGACTAAGAATGTAAATATGCCAAGCATTTCTCTTTCGGTCGATATTACCGAAAAGACCTTTGCAGAACTACAGAAAGCGTCTTCTGTACTTCAATTGCCTGATTTATCGTTTGTTAATGAGAATGACCGAATCATGGCAGTAGTATCAGATTTGCAGGATCCGACCACCAACAACTACAAGGTTGATGTTGGTGCAAATAAATCCAATTCTGAATTCAGTTTGAATTTCAAGATGGAAAACATTAAGATTCTTCCCGGTGATTACACTATTGAATTTTCTAAGAATGTTGTTGGTCAGTTTACAAATGAGACACTAGATCTCAAGTATTGGTTTGCGATGGAGACTAATTCTAAGTTCAATTAATATGCAACATAAGCAAAATGAATTTCTGTGGGTGGAGAAATACCGCCCACAGACAATACAAGATTGTATTTTGCCCGTGTCCTTGAAGAAATCTTTCGAGGACATGGTTGCTAAAGGAGAACCACAAAATCTTCTTTTAGCAGGTTCGGCTGGTACAGGAAAGACGACCGTAGCACGGGCATTATGTAATGATATTGGTGTAGATCATATCATTATTAACTGCTCCGAGAATGGCAATATTGATACATTGAGAACCGATATTCGACAGTTTGCAAGCACGGTATCCCTCTCTGAATCTAAAAAGGCAGTAATTCTAGACGAGTTTGATTATAGTAATGCCCAAAGCATTCAACCTGCACTACGAGGAGCAATTGAAGAGTTTTCTAACAATTGCCGTTTTATTATTACCTGTAACTATAAGAATCGAATTATCCAACCAATTCATTCTCGATGCACTTGTATTGATTTCACAATTGGGTCAATCGACAAACCGGAGATAGCAAAGCTACTACTTAGTCGTTGCGAATATATTCTGGATAATGAGAAGGTCAAATACGACAAAAAGTCATTATCTCAATTAATCATCAAACATTTTCCTGACTTTAGGCGTATTATCAATGAATTGCAGAGATATTCGGCATCGGGTATTATTGATGCCGGAATTCTAGCAAATCTCAAAGACATAGAAATAAAGACCCTTGTATCTTCAATGAAGATTAAGGACTTCTCCGGTGTCCGAAAATGGGTAGTTAATAACTTAGACAACTCACAGACTGAATTGTTTAGGAAGATCTACGATTGTCTATACGACACTCTAGTCCCTTCTAGCGTCCCTGAAGCGGTTCTAGTGCTTGCAGAGTACCAATATAAGTCAGGATTTGTTGCAGATCAAGAGATCAATACTGTAGCGTGTTTGGTTGAATTGATGATGCGTTGTGAGTTTAAATAATGGAACTAAAAGATTTTCTAAATTCTATCAACCAAAATAAGAAAAATCTTATGGAGGATATTCAATGTGAAAAGGAATATCTTCCGTATATTACCAATAGATGTTTATCTTATTTCATTGATACTATTTTTTATGTTAATCAAATGAACCAAATGCCTTATTTGGACAAGAGATTACAATATGATTATTTGCGTATTAAAGTCGCAAAAAAGAACCGTTTTAGTAAATGGCACAAACTTGAAGAAGATAGCACAATTGACTGTATTAAAGAATATTATGGATATTCTACTCAAAAGGCTAAAGATGTTCTTGTGTTGTTACCCCCTGAACAAATTGATTATATTAAACAATCCCTGAATAAAGGCGGCGCAAAAAAGGGAAAATCATAAATATTATCACAGAATGAGGTAATAATTATGACTGATGATATTTTTTTGAGTTTGGGCGTAGAAGTCAATTTAAAAAATAAAGAAGACTTTTTAAAAGTTAAAGAGACATTGACAAGGTTAGGAGTTTCTTCCAAAAAAGAAAAGAAACTATACCAATCTTGTCATATTTTACATAAACGAGGTAGATATGCCATAATGCATTTTAAAGAAATGTTCATTATGGATAGTCTTGAGAGTGATATATCTCTTGAAGACATACAAAGAAGAAATACTATAGTTCAATTATTGACTGATTGGGAATTGATACAACCAATCGATCCTGAAAAGTACAAGGATAAATTGAGTTTAGCTAGACTTAAAATTTTAGCATTCAAAGACAAAAACGACTGGGAACTTGTACCTAAATACCATATAGGAAAGTGAATTTGAGGATTTTTATATTATGAAAAAAATACAAGCTATTGGTGCTCCGTTTCCGATTGAATATTCTTCCTGTTCAAATCTAAAACCAAAAACATTTGAATGGACTACAGACAATTGTGATATTAAAGTCTTTATAGACAAAGCAATTGCGTCTGGAGTTGCTTATAATAAAAAACCAAACGAGAAGAAGATAGCATGGGTATGTGAATCCCGTGCTATTTTTCATGCATGGATGTTTCCTGAAGATATTTGGGAGAAGAATATCGAGCAGTTGATAAACTCATACGATACTATTTTTGTATCTGACCGTAGATGGTGTAAATACTCACCCAATATAAAATTTGCATTTGCAGGAAGTAATGCTCCTTGGATAAAGGAACACAAAATTCATGCAAAGAGTAAAATGACATCTATGATTGCTTCTCCTAAGATAATAACATTTGGACATAAACTTCGACATGCCATTGCATCAAAGCATTCCGATAAAATTGATGTCTACGGCGGTGCAAACGGTTCCAAACGATTTGGTGCAGGAGTCTGGCCTGACAAATCTGAAGCAATGAACGATTATATGTTTTCAGTGACTATAGAAAATGATAGTTATGGAACATATTTCACTGAAAAGATAACAGATTGTTTTGCCACAGGAACTATTCCCGTTTACTGGGGCGCTCCTGATATTGGTAATTATTTCAATAAGGAAGGAATAATCGAACTTACTAAAGATTTTGATTTTTCTTCCTTGACAACTGAACTTTATAAGAGTAAACTTCCAGCAATAATTGATAATCTAGAAAGGGTAAAGAATATGGAATTGGCTGATGATATTCTTTTTAAACTATTATGAAAACAGAATTAATTTCCTTTTATTGTGATGTTGGTGATTGTACATACTATAGCGATCATGCATTTAGAATAAAAGAAGAATGCTTTAGATTAAATCTTTCACATGATTTTAGAAAAGTAAGATCTGAAAATGATTATAGATTAAATTGTCTTCGTAAACCCAAATACATTCTAAGTATGCTAGAAGAAAAGAAAAAACCAATAGTCTGGATTGATATCGATAGTCGAATTCATAGAGATCTTACTGGTTTTGATAAAATATTAGAACACGAAGCAGATTTAGGTTTTGCTTATTTTGTAACTGATCCTTCCCAAATACAAGTTTTAAATCCAAAAGCATCTCCTATTTTTTGTAATTATAATCAAAAAGTAATTGATTTTTTAAAATTATGGATTAAAAAATGTGAAGAAGCAATTACTCGTAATGAAAAACTTTTTGATCATGAAATATTATTATTTAAAGTTTTACCATTTGTTGCAAATCAATTAAAAATTGGGTGTTTGCCGATAAATTATTGTGTTTGGCCTGGCAAATGTCCAGAGGGAATAGAACCTTATATAACTATGGGTATAGCAGATCATAAGTCAAAAGAAGAAAATCTTAAAGAATTTGCTAATGTTGGTATGAGTGAGAGTGAAATAAGATTAAATTTAAATAGGATATAAATTATGAAAGCAATTGTACAAAATGGTGATTATTTTTGTGACGAAATTAATTTAGATTTTCCATGTGAAATTCATATTACTCGATTTGGATTAAATTGGAAACCAGAAAATAGAACACCAATACGCATTCCAGAAAGAAATGAAAATAGACAACAAGAAACAATTACCTTTGAAAATAAAGATGCATATAGGGTATTTGTTTGTTCTAATGAGCCATCAACATCATCCTCCAGAGAATTAAATGATGTTATTGTTGATAATGCACATCAATATGATTTAATTTTAGCATCACATCCTGATATTATAGAAAATACAGATAATGCTATATTCTTTCCATATGGCGGAACTTGGTTGAATAAAAAACCAAATTCAGATTTAAATTCTTTGGGTTCTTTTGACAAATCTATTTTAGATAAAATTAAAGATAAAAAATTTGGGGTGACCTTTTTAACAACTTGTTTACAAATGAAAGAGGGTTATGAATTAAGAAAGAAAATTTGGAATAATAGAGATAAAGTAAAGATTCCAAATAAATTTTATTCTAGTAATAGACATCCAACTACAATGTATTATTTGGATTTAAATGGAAGAACAAAGACTTTATTTTCTGATCCACCAACACTACATGATGGTTTTATAAAAGATGATGATAAAATAAATCTTTTTGATCATCAATTTTCTATTGCTGTTGAAAATTCAAAAGAAACTTCTTATTTTACAGAAAAGATAATTGATTGTTTATTAACAAAAACTGTTCCTATTTATTGGGGCGCCCCCGATATCGATGAGTTTTTTGATATTCGTGGAATGATTGTTGTTGAAAATTTTGATGATTTTATAGAAAAAATCAATAAAATTGATGAAACTACTTATGAATCAATGAAACCATACATTGAAAAGAATTACAAATTGGCGCAAGAGTTTGGAAAATCATTCTTTAGCAGAATAGAAAATATCGTAAAAACGGAACACAAATTTCATATAGAGAAAGAAGATATTCTTTGGTCTATTTGTATATTAACTGTGGACAGTAGAGAAGATAAATTGAATCGTCTTATAGAAATTTTAAATTCTAATATTCCTGTTAGTTACAAGCACAGAATAGAAATAATAGTAAATAAAGATAATAGAACAAAAACAGTAGGTCAAAAAAGAAACGAATGTATAAACAGAGCAAAAGGTGAATATGTTTCTTTTATTGACGACGATGATGTGGTGTCTTTAACTTATATTCCTAAAATAGTAAGAAAATTAAATACAGGAATGTACGATGGTATTGGATTCTGGGGAATGTATTATGTTGATAATAATGCAGCAATGTTGTTCAACCATGCAAATAAAAACAACGGACATTTTAAGAATAATGGTAGGCAATATAGACCATTGAATCACCTAAATCCAGTTAAAACGCATATTGCAAAACAAATCGGTTATCCAGAAAAGAACTTTGGCGAGGATTCTGACTATTGCGATAAATTATTAGCATCTGGATTGATTAGAAGCGAATACAATTTTGAAGAGATTATGTATCACTATCTTTGGTCACAAAAAGAAACATTAACTCAACAGGTTTAATATGACAATAGTATATAATGACAAACATGCATATGATGTAATTTCTCGTGATGTTGAGGAAAATTTTCATAAGTATATCAACAAAACAAAAGAAGAAATAAAGACTATTGTAATAGTTGGCGGATTTACTTGTTGGGAGGCTCAAAAATATTTGGATTCATATAAAAATTCAATGATTTACATTTTTGAACCTGTAGTAGAATATTTTAATGTAATTCTACAACAATATGGAATAAATCCACGATGCAAATTATTTAATTTTGCTATAACAGACCAAGTAGGTGAAATTGATTTTTATAGAACATCTTCGCAGGGATCTGATTCGATATATCCCGTAATTAAAAATAATAATAGTGGTTATTCTTTTAATAGTACGCAAAAAATAAAAGTAAAAACAAATAAATTGTCAAACATCATAAAAGAAAATATTGATTTATTATCTATTGATGTACAAGGAGCAGAACTTGAAGTTCTTATGGGTACAGATTTATCGAATGTTTCTTGTATTTTCGCAGAAATTCAAATGTCCGAAAATAAAATAAATCAAGTTTATGATGGTCAATGTTTTTCTGATGATTTAAAAAAATACTTATGTGATAAATTTGAATTACATTCTTTGGGTTTAGATAATGAGTTGAATAATGGAACTGGTAATAGTTTTTGGATTAAAAAGGATAAATTATGAAATTTTTAATTACAGGTATCACAGGTTTTGCAGGTCCGCATCTTGCAAATTTACTACACAAGATGGGACATGAAGTATATGGTTTGATTAGAAATACAAACGGAATGGAAAATGACATTAGAGATGTAGTTTCTGACGAAGTTTATAGTAATATTACATTTTTATATGCAGATTTAAACAATCATAGAATGATTGAAAAAATTATAAAGGAAAATAATTTTGATGGTATTTTTCATTTAGCAGCACAATCTCATCCACCATCTAGTTTTATAGATCCAATTGGAACATTTGAAGATAATATCATGGGTAGTGCTAATCTTATTCAAGCAATAAGTGATCACCAACCAGAATGTGTTTTTATGTTCTGTTCTACTTCAGAAGTATATGGAAATATTGGTATTGACGGTAGAAAAATAAACAATAATGACAAAATTTTACCAGCAAATCCATATGGAGCATCTAAGGCTGCTATAGACTTATATGTTCAAGAAAGAATTCAAAACAAAAAGTTGAGAGGATTTATAACTCGAGCTTTCTCCCATACTGGTCCACGAAGAGGAAAGAATTTTTCAATTTCCTCTGATGCATTTCAAATTGCAAGAATTATGAAAGATATGCAAGAACCAGTATTGAAGGTTGGTAATCTAGAGAGCGTTAGAGTTGTTTTGGATGTAAGGGATACAGTAAATGCTTACTATCTGGCTATGATAAAAGAATTAGAGTCTGGTGTAATAAATGGACAGATATTTAATGTATGTGGTGATACTCCACACAAAATGAAATTTTTTACAGATAAACTTCTAGAAATCAGTAAACTTAATAGTGTAGAACAACAAGTTTGTCCAAAACTATATCGTCCTATTGATATTCATTATCAACATGGTGATTCTTCTAATCTATTGGAATTGACTAATTGGAAACCAACTATTAGTATTGATAAAACTATGAGTGATTTATTAAATTACTGGATGTTTAAGATCAATTAAAGGAAAATTGTATGAGTTTAGTATTTAAAAAATCACCTATAAGAAATCAACCGTATATTGATTATAGTTTATGGTTATATGATGTATATAACCATTATTTTAAAGAGAAACATGATGGATTTTTAGTAGAATTAGGTGTTGGTAAAACTATAGATTGGGTTTCGATGAATGAATCTCCTCGTCTATTGACAGAAGAAGAATTTAAAGCAAAACATGTTCGTGGTTGGTCAAATACTATAGAATTATTAGAAAATGGATGGTCTGGTATATATGTAGAACCTATAACTGAATTTTTAACAAATGAATTATCTCCTCTTTTACAAACAATACTACCAAAAGAACAATTCGATAAAATCAAGTTATGTCCATATGCTGCTTCAAATTCAAATCATATTGCTAAAATAATTGATTGTGAAACTATAAGCATTGTAAATGAACAAGGAAATAATTTAAATAATATTCCATATGATTATAAAAATAGATTTATAAAATGCAAAAAAACATCAGATATATTGGAAGAAGTAAACTGTCCTAGAGACATAGATATTATGTCAATAGATGTAGAAGGTCATGAATTACACGCTATTGCTGGTATTGATTTTGCTAAACACAGACCAAAAATGATAATATGCGAAATTATACCAATATCAGTAGATGATATAAGTAAATTATTGCCTTTGGAATATAAGTTGATTGCAAAAGATTATTTAAATGGAGTATGGATTGACTCTTAAAAAAATTTATATCAGACAACCTGCGGGTCTAGGTGATATCTTATATTTACAAAAAATTGCACATTATTTGTCTAATAACGGATATAGTGTTATTTGGCCTGTAATATCTAATTTTGAATATATTAGTAAGTATATTCAAATACCAAATATATCTTTTATTTCTTTTTCTTCATTAAACGAGGAAGAACAAAACTTATTTAAAATTAATAAGGATTATACAACCAAAAATTATTCTTATATTCCTTTGAATACTATTTGTCATTATATGAATAACTGTAATCGTATAATGGAATCTAAATATGAGTTTTTTGATATAGATCATGAAAATTGGCAAAATTATGTTTCTATAACAAGAAATTATGAAAGAGAAAATAAACTAAAAACTTTTTTAAATTTAAAAGAAAATGAAGAATTTATATTTATTAACAAATTATTTGTTTCTCCTCCAAATACTATTAATGTAAATTTTAATATTAATACTTCATATAAAATTATTGAAAATAAAGTAGAATATTTAGATATGTTTGAAATTTTTGATTTTTGTTGGATATTAGAAAATGCAAAAGAAATTCATACAATAGATACTTCCTTTTGCTATTTGGTTGAGTGTTTAAAAACAGTGGGAGATTTATATCTATATCCTAGAATGATTAATAATAATAAACAATATAAGGATTATAGTTATATTAGCAATATTTATAAAAAAAATTGGAAATATATGGAGATTCAATAAATGGGTGATCTAAAAATATTTAATATACAAGAAATCAAAAATAAATTTAATTTAGAAGTTTTTATTGAAACTGGAACTTTACATGGAGATACGATAGAATGGCTATTACCTGTTTTTAATGAATTATATTCAATTGAAATAGATAAAGACCTATATCAAAAAGCATATAATAGATTTATCAATAATGATAAAGTAAAAATTTATAATGGAAATTCTACACAAATTCTTTCTAAAATTTTACCAAATATAAAAAAATCAGCTTTATTTTGGTTAGATGCTCATTTTCCTGGTGCAGATATACATAAAGTTTCGTATGATAATGAAAAAAATGAAGATATTAGAGTTCCTTTGTATCATGAAATCCAAGAAATAGTTAAAAGAAAAAATTTATACAAAGATGTAATTATAGTAGATGATTTATGGTTATACGAAGATGGAAATTATGAATGGGGAACTTTTGATAATCATGCAAAGATATGCAATTTCAATACTACTCGTTCACAATTAGTGAGTATAAATTCTTCATTTTTATATGATGCATTTAAAGATACACATAATATTCAAAAATTAAATAATCATCAAGGATATTTAATTTTTACACCAATAAATTAATATGAAAATAGTATTTACTAATGGTTGTTTTGATATACTACATCCCGGTCATATAGAAATGTTGAAATATGCAAAATCACTGGGTGACAAAGTAGTTGTTGGTATTGATTCAGACGAACGAGTCAAAGAGAAGAAGGGTGATTTGCGACCCATAAATACTAGTGAAGTCCGTAAGGAAATGTTACTTGCAATTCGATATGTTGATGCAGTTTATGTTTTTGATAATGATAATCAATTAAAATCCCTTGTAAAAAAATTTGAACCAGATATAATGATTGTCGGTTCGGATTGGATAGGGAAACCCGTGATTGGTAGTGAATATGCAAAAGAAGTCAAATTTTTCGAAAGAATCCCTGAATACTCTACTTCAAAAACCATTGAAAGTATTGTTATTGGGGGAAACTTGTAGAGATGAATATCATTTCGGACATGTCAATAGAATAAGTCCAGAAGCACCTGTTCCGGTTTTTGATTTACAGTCATGTGAAACTAAATTTGGAATGGCTAATAATGTAAAAAATAATTTAGAATCTTTTGGTTGTAAAGTTGAATTTTTAACTAATGTTTCTGCTTTACTAATCAAGCGAAGATTTGTAGATCTTAAATCAAAGCAACAACTGCTTCGTGAAGATATAACAAATACCATCGATCCTTTGATCTCTCTGATAAATGATAATTATGATTTTGTTGTAATATCTGATTATAATCGGGGACTATTAACAGAAAAATTTGTTAAAAAGATATCAAAGCAAATAACATGTCCTGTCTTTGTTGACACAAAAAAGACATCAATAAATTGTTTTTCAAATTTCAAAAATTGCATATTAAAATGTAATGATAATGAATTTTCTTTACTAAAAGAAGTTCCTAAAAATATCAATTTAATTGTCACCAAAGGTAAAAATGGTGCATCGTGGAACAATATAAACTTTCCGGCACCAAATGTCGAAATGTTTGATGTTACTGGTGCGGGTGATGTTTTTCTTTCTGTACTTTCTGTGCTTTATTATATGACAAATAATATGGAAGAATCTATTAAAAAGTCAGTAATTTTAGCTTCAAGGTCAACCGAACATCTTGGTATATACACATTAGCAAAAGGAGACATTCTTGAAGTATGTGATTGATATTGACGGAACAATTTGTACTATGGAAAACGGTAATTATACTTTTGCAAAACCCTATACGGATAGAATTCAAAGGATAAATGAATTACACGATGCAGGTCATACTATAGTTTTATTTACTGCTAGAGGTATGAACAGAAATAGAGGAAATCATACAAAAGCATATGAACAATTTTATAATTTTACACTTGACCAAATCAATAGATGGGGTGTAAAATTCCATGAATTAATTTTAGGAAAACCATCCGGTGATTTCTATATCGATGACAAAGGAATGAATGCTAATGACTTCTTTAAATGAAATACATCCCAAGGGTTGGGGATATGAAAAGTGGATTGTTAATAAACCTGAATATTGTGGAAAACTTCTTTATATCGAAAAGGATAAAAAAGTATCTTGGCATTATCATATTTTAAAAGATGAAACTTTTTATGTTCAAAGTGGAAGTATAATTTTAAAATATTCGGATGGCGATGACTTAGAAACTGCTTCTGAAATTATACTAAATATTGGAGACAGTTTTCACATATATCGCGGATTGAGACATAGAATGATTGCACTTGAGAATACAGAATTATTTGAATTTTCTACTGAGCATTTTGACAACGACAGTTATAGATTAATAAAAGGTGATTAATAGTATTATTAGATTGAATCTAAACTATGATGATAATTAATATGAATGAAGTAATTGAAAATATTTTTAATAGCGAAAGAACAGTAGAATCTATATTTGTTTATGAATTTATAAAAAAATATTATAAATCTGGTAATATTATTTTAGATATTGGTGGTATACCAACTAATCAATCAGTTTTATCTAATTTTTATGAATTTTTACAACAAAATAAAGTTGATTATAGAGTAAATGATTTTCGTCTTTGTACATATCAGGGAGATTTTGTAACATATAATTTCAAAGAACAAAAATTTGATATAGCTATTTTTCTTTCGTCTTTGGAACATTTTCCACAATGTACGGAAAGTGATTTAATTTTTAGACCCAATTATGATAAAGTTGGTTATAAAAAAGCATTATCCGTATTAAATAAAAATGGATATGTACTATTAACTGTTCCATTTGGAAAACATGTTTGGCAAAAATACCATCAAAATTATGATTATGAAGGTATATTAAATTTAATAGAAGGTTCTAAAATTGTTGAAGAATATACTTATAAATTAGTTGATAATAATTGGATTTTAACTGAACCCGATTCTATGAAAGATATTATCTTTACAGATAGAGCATTTGGAGTTGGCTGTTTTGTAATGCAAAAGGATTAAATTATGAAAAAAATACTAGTACTTGGTGGCGGTGGTTTTATCGGTTCACATCTTGTGAAGAAATTTAAAAAAGAAGGACATTGGGTTCGTGTTGTTGATTTAAAGCGACCTGAATTTGCTCCCTCTCCTGCTGACGATTTTATTGTTGGTGACTTGCGTAATCAATTAGTATGTGATAACGCATTTAATACTAAATTTGATGAAGTATATCAACTCGCTGCTGATATGGGCGGCGCGGGATATATTTTTACTGGGGAGAATGATGCAAATATCATGCATAATTCTGCATTAATTAATCTTAATGTAGTTGAGCGTTGTTTGACTAGCAAGGTCGGTAAGGTTTTCTATTCATCTTCGGCGTGCATGTATCCCGCATACAATCAAGAAGACCCGGACAATCCGAAATGCTCAGAAGATTCGGCATATCCTGCCGCACCTGATAGCGAATACGGTTGGGAGAAACTGTTCAGCGAGCGTTTGTTCCTTGCATTTGCAAGAAATCATGGACTAAATGTTCGTGTTGCTCGTTACCACAATATTTTTGGACCAGAGGGAACGTGGTGTAATGGTAAGGAAAAAGCACCTGCTGCTCTATGCAGAAAGGTAGCAGAAGCATCAAATAATACTCATATTGATGTATGGGGAGATGGTCAACAAACCCGTTCTTTCTTATACATCGATGAGTGTGTTGAAGCAACCTGTCGATTGATGGAATCTGATTTCATTGGTCCTGTAAACATTGGTTCTGAGGAGATGATTAAAATTAACGATTTGGCACAAATGGTCATTGATATTTCCCATAAGAATCTTAGTATAAATAACATACCAGGACCAGTAGGGGTTCGTGGAAGAAATTCTAATAATAAATTATATCGTGAAAATGTTGGTTGGGAACCCACTCAATCATTGAGAGATGGAATAATCAAGACCTATTCTTGGATAAAGTCTCAGATCGAATCTCAATATATAATGAGCACTGCTGAGTTGGATATGAGAGACAGGTTTCAAGCGTGAGTGATTTTAAATCCTATAGTCAATATGGTGAAGATATAATACTTCAGAACCTTTTAGGAGATTCTGGATATTTTCTTGAAGTTGGTGCATATTCTCCTACTATATTTTCAAATACAAGATTTTTAGTAGAAAGAAAATGGGGAGGGTGCTATGTTGATGGATCTCCTTCTGCTTTAAATAGATTTATTGGTGAATATATTGATAACGATAATATTACTATTATTAATTCTTTAGTTGGAGATAAACACACTGTTATACCTTTCTTTGATAGCAATGGTGATGGTATTTCTAGTACAGATTTTCAATGGACCGAAAAATGGAGAATTGGTTCCGGTTCGAAATTTAAAAAAATATATGCATCGATGATTACTTTTGAATCTTTGTATCCATTACTACCCACTACTGTAGATTTCATAAATATAGATGTTGAAGGACAATCTGCTTATATTTCTACTCTAGTAGATTATAATAGATTAAATACTAAGGTTGTATGTATAGAACACGATAACCAAGTTGAAAACTTAGTATCCTTTTTTAACAAGATAGAATTTAAATTGCATTTTCATAATAGTTGTAATGCTATTTTTACAAAAAAATGATTGAGACAATAAAATGAAACCAAAACTTACACTATGCATGATCGTTAAGAATGAGTCACATATTATTTTGGAATGTTTAAATTCCATTTACAATATTCTTGATTATTGGGTAATATGCGATACTGGTTCTACTGATGGAACTCAAGATATAATCAAGAAGTTCTTTGAAGAAAAGGGAATACCCGGAGAACTTCACGAACGCGAATGGAAGGGATTCGGTCATAATAGAACCGAAGCATTCCAATTATGCGAAGGTAAAGCAGACTATGCATTTGTTATAGATGCTGATGATTACTTAGAAGGAACATTACCAATTCCTGATAATATGGATGCTGATTCTTATGCCCTAAGAATGGGTCGTCCAGAATTCTCTTGGTGGAGAAATCAGTTATTCCGTCTTGATGCTAAATGGAGATATGTTGGTATATTGCACGAATACGCTGCATGTGAAAAACAAAATCCAATACTATCTAAATTAGAAGGCAATTATAGAGTAGTTGCAAGAACACTTGGCGCAAGAAATCAAGATATCACTCCAATTGAAAAATACAGCAGAGATGCCGAGGTTTTAGAAAAAGCACTTATTGATGAACCAGACAATGGCAGATATCAATTCTATCTAGCACAAAGTTATTTCGATTCACAGCAATATGATAAAGCAGAAACTGCTTATATCAAAAGAGCAGAAATGGGTGGATGGCCAGAAGAGGTCTACTATTCAATCTATAGAGTAGCAATCTCAAAGGCTCTTCAGAATAAACCATGGCCTGAGGTTCAACAGACCTTCTTGGATGCATATAATTATCGTCCAACAAGAGCAGAACCACTATTCCATATTGCCCAAATATATCGTCAAAAGTTTAATATGCCGGTTTTGGCGTACCTGTATGCAAAAGCAGCAATGGATATTCCTTTCCCAAAAAATGATATTCTATTCGTTGCAGATATTGTTTATAAGTTTGGAGTTCTGGATGAAGTTTCTTCTACTGCTTTCTACGCAGGACACCCGACAATTGGGTATTTGGCAACAGAAAAAATGCTAAAGGAAGGAAATGTTCCAGTAGAGGAACTTCCCCGTGTTCAAAAGAACATGGAAGAATATCAAAAAGCATTAGATCGATTAGTTGAACAGGGATTAGTAAAAATGCCTAAAGAAGAACCAACCCCATCTCCTGCTTTAAAGAAGAAAATATTCAAGAAGAAAAAGAAACATAAATATGTTTAACGGGAGATAAAATGCCAGCATCAAGATACGACATTTACGCCGAACAAGGTTCAACTTTTAAACTACACCTAGATTACAAATATAAAGGTGGAACTGGTATAGATTTAACTAATTTTTCTGGTTCTATGCAAGTTCGTAGATCAGAAAAAGATCCTGAAGTTGTTTTATTTTTAACAAAAAATGGTGTTACTGGAGGCGGTGTTACTGGAGAATTTACAGTAGGAACTAATGGTGTATTTGGAGTTGGTGGAATTAGTTTTAATACATCAGTGAGTGGTGCTGCTGGATATACGGGTGGAATTATGTTCAGAATTGATAATACTACTATGAAAAATGTTCCAGCTGGAAAGCATTTTTACGATTTTGAATTAACTACTAATGCAAATGAAGTTTATAGATTAATTGAGGGAGCATTTGAGGTATCTAGAGAAATCACTAAATAATAAATGTCTAACTCGAATGATAATATATTAATAATAGTAACAACATTTAAGAATCAGAGTGAAGTCAATTCCTCTGGTTCTAATGTTACTAATTTAATACCAAATAATCTTCGACCACAGACAGAAGTTACACATAATTCTGGTGATACTGTAAATAATATTATAGTAAATACTTCGACTCCTTCAAGTCTTACAGTAACACCTTTTTTAACTACAACAAATATAATAGCAACAACCGAAAAGACCACGGTGTTGATCGGTACTCCATTAGGGCCTTCTATATTGGTAGGTTCTCAAGGTGATCCGGGAATACGAGGAAATACTGGTGCTACTGGCGCCGACTCTACTGTTGCTGGTCCTCGTGGTAATACTGGTAATACTGGAGCCGACTCTACTGTTGCTGGTCCTCGTGGTGCTACTGGAGCCGACTCTACTGTTGCTGGTCCTCGTGGTAATACTGGTAATACTGGTGCCGACTCTACTGTTGCTGGTCCTCGTGGTGCTACTGGAGCCGACTCTACTGTTGCTGGTCCTCGTGGTGCTACTGGAGCAACCGGATATGGGTATACTGGCGCAACAGTAACTGATGGTTATCTGTATATGAGTATTCTATATCCTGATGGGATAGTAGGATCATTATTACCGATAGGTTATGTCAGAGGAAATACAGGAAATACAGGGGCAGATTCTATTGTTGCCGGACCTCGTGGTAATACGGGTAATACTGGTGCTACTGGAGCAGTTCAAGGTGTATCTGCTGCTAACGGACTTACGGGTGCTATTACATGGGCAGCAGGTACAGGTCTGAATGTTTCCTCTGCCGGGACATCTATTACCTACGGAATTGGTGCAGGATTTGCACTACTACGGTCTGTTGGAGTCTCAGCCGAACTAGATGGTATAGTGGGTCAGACTGCTGGCGACTTGGTGTTTGTGCGGGATCAAGGAACTTATTACTACTGGGATTACTATTTTCAAGGAGGAACATACGACTGGATTAACATTAGTGTAATTTCAAATGCACTACAAGGAGATCTGAACAATGACGGCCTCGTCAACGGCGCTGATCTTGGTATCTTACTTAGTAATTGGGGATCAGCGTACGGCAACCGTTCCTTCAGTGTCGGTGTTCAAGACGGTATATCAGGTGCTTTTAAAATATTTGCAGACGGAAGTGCCAATCCTAAAAAGCAAGATATGGTTTTGGTATCGACTGAAGGTGCCTTATCAGAATTCCGAGTAAACACAGACAATCTGTATCTTACGGGAGTAGTTCAGATAAATGGAGAAGGTGACGAGATTGCACTGGAAGTCTTAAACGGAAGCACTCATGTTGGTAATTTGGTAGTGGGTTCAGGTATTGATGTATATAATGGTTTAATTTTTAGCAGTGGTGGTATATCAGGTGGATTTATAAACGGTGGAACATCATCATTTACTGGGCTTGTGTCTTCGACTGTTGGTTTCTCAGGTTCAGGAACAAACCTCAGAAATATCGTTAAGACTTTTAATGGACTTTCTGGTGCAGTTACTGGTGTCACTGTTGGTGGAACAAATGTATTCACGGCACTTAATACTTTCAATGCAGGTATTAGTGCTGCAGGTGTAACCTTTACAGGCAATGTAAATATTATAGGATTCACTGCTGGACTTGAAATCATTATGGATTCCCCAACTATTACAATGGGAGATTTCTATGATAACGGGGATCATGTAAAACTCATTATTGATAATGGTACTGTTGATATTCGTGCATATGGAACCTTAAGGCAATATGGTGGTCAAGGAATAGTAACAGATTCTTATCTGGCAGGAACAACAGCATCCTTTACAGGTCTTATTTCTTCCACTGTTGGTTTCTCAGGTTCAGGAACAAACCTCACAAATATCGTTAAGACTTTTAATGGACTTTCGGGTGCTATTACTCTTACTGCTGGCTCAAATATTACATTAACACCAGTAGGCAATGTAATTACTATTGCGTCTTCTGCGGGCGGTGTCACGGGTGCAACAGGTGCTAATGGAACAAATGGTGCTACAGGTGCAACAGGTCCTCAAGGTAACACTGGTGCTACTGGTTCGATACCAACAGATTATGTAATATCATTCAATGGACTCACAGGTGCAGTTACAGGTGTATCAACAGTCAACGGTGCAACAGGTACAATTACAAATGTTGCTCTTACAACCAATACTTTATCACAGTTTGCATCAACAAGTTCAGCGGAACTTGCTACACTTATTTCTAATGAAACTGGTTCTGGATCACTTG
>Ga0181357_1000091_pt1 | contig 28198 bp, 37 predicted proteins | sample Fa13VDMM110DN_FD_130094 | JGI IMG/M metagenome (GOLD analysis project Ga0181357, IMG submission 130094) | Freshwater viral communities from Lake Michigan, USA - Fa13.VD.MM110.D.N | ecosystem: Environmental > Aquatic > Freshwater > Lake | place: USA: Michigan | collected 2013-09-24 | reverse complement strand
ATGACTAACTATGAAAAGCTATCAGACAGAGCCAAACAAATATATGGTAATGTAGAGGACGCTATGCAAGACGCAGAGGAAATGGAAGGTGTGTCGGGCATGGATTATTTAAATTTAATGCAAGAGATTATTGATGAGGCAACAAAGCGATACCACAATCACGATAGATTAATGGAAGAATCTTTACAGGGGAGATATTAAAATGCCAAGATTTATTTTAGATGTAGCGAATACAAAGGGAGATGGAGACTTAGATACTAAAGCCTTCATGGAAGAATTATGCGAGAGATTTGGAAATCATTTTTTAAGTGTGGTATGTGTAGATAAAACTAATGATAGCCAATTCCATGATGAGTCAATTAAAAACAAACTATCTAAAGAGCAGATACAAAATTATAACGATTACTTAAGGAGTTTATAAGATGATTGAATTAGAAAGAGACATAGACCCGCCATTAGAAGACCCAAGAAATGTAAAAATAAAATCTTGGTGGATCACAATCAAGTGGGACGATGGTAGAATAGAAGACCTAGCATTACCGGAAGCATTTAGACAAGCGGGTAAAGACATCGAGGGATACTTAGATGAAGTTGAATACGAAGCTAATTGCGAGATTAATCAAGAGATGGCACAAAAGTATGGTGAGCCACAAGAGGAATATTAAATGACAGATAAAAAACAAAAACAAATTATTGTAGAACAAGTAATAGTAACAGGCTACGTTAAACATGGTAATGGTAGGAAATCGCCGTTCGCATTTAACAAGACTGACTTCGATGCAAAAGATTTACAGAGTATTTTAAATGGAGTTGGGAGGATATACGGGTAGCCCGAAACCCTTGCGAGAGAAGGGGGATTGACATTTGTAAAGTTTCAGTGTATAATGTATTTCGTCAGTCGGAAATCTGTCTGACGGTATTCTGATCTTTAACAAACTAGGAGAAATAAAATGTGGCACAAACCAAAGTTCGCCTCAACACATCATTTTTTCGCAACATCATTTTGTGAGTGGAAAGTTGATGAGGATATTAGGAAGGTAATTAAATATATGGAGAGACAAAAATATCCATATAACCTTTGGATGATTCCATTGGAAGAAAAAGAAAACTATAACATTGAGGATTTTACACCTCAAGTAGAGGGTAGAGTATATCTAGGTCAATATCCAAAACCTAAGTAAGTAAACGGGGGCGCAAGCCCCCTCTTTTAAGGAGGCACTATGAATACAAATCATTTAGCAAGCCAAGTAATATTAGAGAAGGCGAGGCTTAACGCGGTGACATGTGGTCATTGCGGGGAGTTGATGTTTCACAAGATAAAGAAAAGTTTAAAGAGTATTACTTGCTATCATTGTGCGTTCGAGAGTGAGCCGTGCGACTTTCCGGATTATTACTACAATGATCTAGACCAACGATTTTTAAACGGGGAGTTACCGGCATGACACAACATCAGATCAACGAAGAAAAGAAACGTAAGTTTGAGGAAGACATTATAGAAGTAGCGGTAGCTGAGTATTACGAGTATGTCGAGGCGCATAAGAGAACAAGGTCAGAGAAAGATGCCAAGATGTTTTACGATGCCATGAGGCTCGGAGTAGTAAGAGGTATTAACTTTGCAACAAATCAGTATATACAATCATTAAAAAACTTTGAGGAGAAAAAGAATGAAACAAACAATATTTAAAACACCAAATTCACCAAGCTATAAAAATTATGAAAGGGAAGTTTACATGAGTGAGTATGTGACGATACCAAAGGCAAGACTTCGTAGACTAATTATTACAGAGGTTATTGCATGGGGTATCAGTGCCTTTATATTGCTAGTGACTTTAATTAGATAGGGGAACGACATGGCGATGATTAAGGACGACAAGCAAGCATTGACCCATGCATTAATCTTAGCAGTCACCGCACCCGATCACAAGCTACAACAAGTGGTTGAGATAGCAGACGAGATAGCTAGCCGGTTATCAGTTGAAGACATAGAAGCCTGCAAGCAAGAAACAATGGCATGGATAGATGCAAGAGAAGAATTAGCAAAATTATCAGAAGATGAAATACATTAAGGAGGAAGTCATGGTTAAGTTTAGCGTAGTAGTCGAAGTAAGCATGGAAGAAACAAAGTATGAAGAAGTTAAGACGTGGGGTGTAGAACCGAGTGATCATGTCACTACCATCATCGCAGAGCCGTTACGAGAAAAGGGCATGGTTGTCAAGGCATATGCAACGGAAGTTGAGCATAGTTTATATGACAGACAAAAGAAATATGTAGACCACCTCGTGCAAGCAGACGCATACAACGATATAGAGAATGAACTCATAGCACGCGCATGTATTGGTGGTGTCTGTGAAGATTGATCAAGACTTAGAGTATGTGATACAAGAGCAATCATTTTTTGAAGATAGTGCGTTGGAAGACGCAAGTGCATACGCCCGCATGATAACAACAGGCGCAGAACGATTTAAAAAGGAGAAACAAGATGGAACAGAACGAACTAGTTGATCAAAACAAAGCAGAACTTAGAGAACATTGGGGTAACCTAGCAAGTAACTTTCTCGTCGGTAAAACCATTCGACGTGTGAGATACCTAAACGATAGGGAGACTGAGGACTTGGCATGGACTAAGAACGGTGTTGTGATTGAGTTTGAAGATGGTCATTGGATAGTAGCTATGAGTGACGATGAAGGTAACGAAGCCGGTGCAATATGGACGTCGAGTCAATCAGAGTTAAATATAATACCTACCATATGAAACCCGAAGCCAAAGTTAAAAAGCAAGTCAAGAAGATATTAGATGACATTGGTGCGTATCACTTTTCCCCAATGAGTGGGGGGTTTGGTAGAAGCGGAGTGCCGGATATTATCGCTTGCTATAAAGGAATGTTCATTGGTATTGAATGTAAAGCCGGAAAGAACGAGCCAACGTTGTTGCAAAAACACAACATAAAAGAGATACAACGCAATCAGGGCTTGGCAATCGTGGTAAATGAGGATAATATAGAGGCTCTATTGACTCTAGTAAAGGAGATTGAATGACTAGGTTAAAGAAGATATTGAGTAGTTACACAGGAAGTAAAGAAGTAAAACACCCGGGTGCGGGAGATAGTATTAACCACCCATCACACTACACTCAAGGCAAGATCGAGTGCATCGACGCTATTGAAGAATCTACTAAAGGATTGATAGGCATCAGCGCAGTTTGCGTAGCTAACGTCATTAAGTATATTTGGAGATACAAATTCAAGAACGGTATCGAGGACTTAAAAAAAGCCCGATGGTATCTAGACAAATTAATTTCTCACGAAGAGAACCAATCCTAAAAGATTACTGAAACCAGTGATAAAGAAGAAGGGGGAAGCTTATGCTTGACCAAGCCTTATTGTGCCTAGCCACAACCATTTACATGGAGTCCGCTCATGAGCCACGCGAAGCGCAAATCGCCGTAGGCTACGTTTTAATGCGTAGAGCAGATTTTAACCATAAGAACGTATGTTATGAAATGAAGAGACCCGCGCAGTTTAGTTGGTATGGATTAGTTAAACCGCCATCGGTAATCCGACAACAATATAAAGACATAGCATACAAAGTATTACATAGATTAGAAGTAGATTATAGTTATGGATCAACTCACTTTCATGACACAACAATAAAGAAACCAAGATCATGGACAGGATTGCAACCTGTAGTAAAATGGTCGAACCTAATATTTTATAAACAAGGTGGTAGCAAATATGCAAGAAACCCTTAAACAACCATACGCATGGTCAACAGAAGAATTCAATGTCAATGGTGAATTAGTGTGGTCGTCGATAACACAATTTAGACCTAAAGAATTATCGTGGATACGAGACCTACCTAATAAGAAACACCACATCGTGATCACCCCACTATATAAAGATGAAGCAAATGCTGAAAAAATTACAGGAGTTAAAAGTTACCGTGAGTCTACGCAACGCCTTACTGATGCTTACAATGGTCTTTAGTAGTGGGTGTGTCTCTCTTGCTACAAGTGTAGCTACACAGGCGGGTGTGCAATACACAGGCGAGCAGTATTTAATATCGCGTAATAAACCTATTGTAAGATGTAATTTATATAACGTGATGCAAGGCAATAAAATGTGTAGAATATATAGACAATATAGGAGAGTATGATGGATAAAAATTACGAAGGCACAGGGTTTGTGCTAGTAGGATTAATTGTAGGGTGTTGCATTACTTGGGGAATTATGAAGTATAACCAACCACAAACAAAATATAAGACAAACCTTAAGTGTATACAAGGTGAACTCTATGAAGAAGTAAGAACTAATATGTTTGTGAAGTCGCACTTAGAATGTTTTGAACAAAAGACTTTAGTGCCATGATTCCTTTTAGTTACGCAGTAGTGGACGATGAGGGTGAGGTTATACGCCAACATAGATGGTCTGTCAAGGAAGCTAAATGGTTTACAGATAACAATCCTCATGCTAAAGTAATCAGACTTGAGAAAGTAAAAGAAGTTAAAGAAGACTTATTTAAACTAGTAGGGGAGTGTTTGTTTTAATGAATAGCAAAGTAAAGACAGATGAAGAACTTATTGAAATGGTAAATCAATACATGGAAAAGCATCCAAATGCAACTCGTAATCAAATTGTATTACATGCGACAGGCAGTGCCATAAGAGTCAGAAACCTAGATAAAAAAGGTTTAATTCAACTACCTAAAGCCTTACCCAAAGGGGCAAATACTAATTGGAATGGATATTTTAATAGGGCTTCAGAAACAAATCCATCAAGGAAGAACACAAAGTATTCAGTATGATGGGAGATGATGCCGACGTAGCAAATGATTTAATGCAACACGCCATCGATGTTGGAATAAGGAACGCACATGATCAAATCAAAAAACCTTCTAATCAAACAGGGAACTGTATATGGTGTGAGAACCCAATCAAAGACGACAGACGTTGGTGCTCAATTGAATGCCGGAATGAATTTGAAAGCTATCAAAAGAAAAAGGAGAATTGAAATGGAAACAACTAATAACTTTGATCCATCTGCACGGTTAGCAATAAAAGAATTTGAAGATTGGCAAATGAAAGTATTTAAAAAGAATGCCAAGAAAGGCTGGAGATTTTTTAATCCTGATACCTTCGAAAAGAAAACACCGCGTTCATCCTATGAAGCATGGGGCGGCACATATCATAGCGAAGACCAATTAGAGAAAGAAGAAAAAATAACTAACAGAATTGTGCTTGGATTATTCTTAGCGTTTGTAGTCGTTCTTTCTATTATATAGAAAGCATACATGCAACTAGTCACACTGGATTTCGAAACCTTTTATGAAACAGGGTTTTCACTAACTAATCTAACCACAGAAGAATACATAAGACATGAAAGATTCCAAGTCATTGGCGTTGGTATTAAGATTGATGATGGTGAATCACGTTGGGTTACAGGCACACATAATGCGATCAAGCAAGAGCTGGATACAATCGATTGGAAAAGCTCTGTCCTCTTATGTCACAACACGCAGTTCGACGGAGGTATTCTTTCATTCATTTTTAATATCATTCCTGCTATCTATTTGGATACGTTGTCTATGGCACGCGCTAAGCATGGCGTGGACGTGGGTGGAAGCCTTGCTTTTCTTGTGGAGAAATACAATCTAGGTCGCAAAGGAACAGAGGTCGTTGACGCTAAAGGTAAACGACTAGAAGACTTTAGTATGACTGACTTAGCGCAATACGGTTCATACTGCAAGAACGATGTAGATCTTACCTACAAATTATTCCAAGTGTTAGCCCCAGAATTCCCAGAGTCAGAGATCAAACTGATTGATATAACCTTACGCATGTATACAGAGCCAGTCTTAGAAGTCGACGATGGCTTATTGCAAGATAGATTAGAAGAAGTCCAACTTGAAAAGTCTGAGTTATTAAAAGGTTTAATGATTCGGATGGAGTGTGAGACTGAGGAATGCGTTAGAGCAAAGCTTGCAAGTAACAAACAATTCGCTGAGATATTAACAGAATTGGGCGTTGTGGTGCCTACTAAAATATCTCCTGCCAACGGAAAAGATACCTTCGCTCTAGCTAAAGGCGATCAAGGATTCCTAGATTTATGTGAACATGAAGACCCCTTCATTCAAGAACTATGTCGGGTAAGGTTAGGCACGAAGTCAACTATTGAGGAGAGTAGAATTGAAAGGTTCATCGGTATTGGGTCGCGTAATAAGGGCAAGTTGCCTATTCCTCTTAAGTATTACGGCGCACATACGGGTCGATGGGCAGGATCGGACAAAGTTAACTTCCAAAACTTACCAGCAAGAGATAAGAAAAAGAAAGCCTTAAAGAATGCCATTATCCCACCCGAAGGGCATCGTGTTATTAACTGTGACTCATCCCAAATTGAAGCAAGGGTTCTTGTATGGTTATCCGGTCAAGATGATATTGTTGAATGGTATAGAGAAGGTCGAGATGTATACTCAGAGTTTGCAACTAAAATCTACGGCAAGACAATTACTAAAGATGATAAGACTGAACGTGCGGTAGGCAAGACTTGTATTCTAGGACTAGGCTATGGCACTGGATGGACTAAACTGCAACAGACCCTTAAGATATCGGCAGGTGTGGATTTAGATGATCAAGAATGTAAACGCTTAGTCGGTGTGTATCGCCAGGTAAATAATAAAGTGATTGACTTATGGAAAGCATGTGATGACGCACTACAAGATATGTCGTTATGGAAAGACGGTAAAGAACCCTATTACTTAGATGCACACAAGTCCTTACTCATTACACCTAAAGGTATTAAGTTACCTAACGGTCTTTATATTTATTACCCTGATCTTAAATGGGATACCTCAGAAGCTAAATCTAAATTCACTTATAAGTCTAGACGTGGTGTCAATTCTATATGGGGTGGATCGGTTGTTGAGAATGTAGTTCAAGCACTAGCACGAATTATTGTAGGCGAACAGATGATAGAGATTAATAAGAAGTATCGACCTGTGCTCACTGTTCACGATGCGGTAGTCAATGTTGTTCCAGAGACAGAAGTGGATGAAGCCCTCTCCTTTATTACGTCCACTATGTCAACTCCTCCTAGCTGGGCAACAGGGCTACCTGTAGCGTGTGAAGCACATGACGGATCAAGTTATGGAGAATGCTAAGTAATGAACTATTATGAAATAAAAACTAAATCTACTATAGCTAAAGAACTATATGACTATGCCTTTAATCCTCAGCCATGGTTTTCTCACTATAATTTTAATGTTAAACCTATACCTACAGAGTTAATAGCCCAAGACAACTTTTTTAGATGGCTACATGCAAGATATGGATTTGTAGTAGGTGTATTAAAACTAGACCCTTATACTTGTTATGATTGGCACACAGATACAAGACGTGGTGTAGGTATTAATATGTTACTGACTCCGTTCGATAGAAGTGTTTGTGCATTTGCTCCCAATAAAGATGGAATTGTATTTGAAATAGAAGAATTAAAATATAAGCCCGCGACATACTATATATTTAATACACAAGTGCCACACACAGTATATAATTTTGAAACCACTCGGTATCTTATGAGTGTTGAATTTGTTAAAGACAAAGATGAGTTAAGTTTTGATAACCTTGTAAAAGATATAAAGGACAACTATGAAGAAGACTTCAAGAAATGATGTGACAGGAGATTGGATGCAGTCTAAACCAAACTCAGAACAATTTGAAAAGAACTTTGACTTAATCTTTAGGAAGAAGAAACCTGAAGAAGTAGAATATGAACTTAATAAATCAACAGGTGAAGTTCAAAAGAAAGCTGAATAATGGCTGATTTTACGTGGTCATACTCATCTCTCAAGCAATATCAAAATTGCCCTAAACAATACTACGAAATTAAAGTCGCACAAAATTACACAATCATCCCGTCAGAAAAAATGATATATGGTACAGAAGTTCACAAGGCTCTGGAAGATTATGTTAAAGATGGAAAAGAACTTGCATCCAATTATCTCCGATTTAAAAATTCAGTTGATAGCCTTATTGCTATTCCTGGTGTTAAGTATCCTGAATATGAAATGGCTCTTAATAAAGACCGCACGGTATGTGACTTTGCTGATCCTAAACGTTGGGTTCGTGGCATTGTTGATTTACTTATCGTTGATAACGACTACGCTTTTATTGTGGATTATAAAACTGGCAGTAATAAGTATCCCGATCCTAAACAGTTAAGGCTTATGTCTCTCATGACGTTTGCTCATTTCCCCCAAGTCAATAAGATTAAAGCGGGACTTCTCTTTGTTATGCACAATTCATTTATCACGGAAGAGTATGAAAGAAAAGATATTGACAAATCATGGGAAAAGTTTTATGGACCTTTAGAGCGCCTTGATAGCTCATATGACAATAATGTATGGGCGCCAAACCCTACACCATTATGCAAATATTGTCCAGTCAAGTCCTGCGACTTTAATCGCGCATGATATAATAGAGCATGGCTACTACTAAAAAACCAAGACCCTATAAACTCGAATACTCCCAACAGGTGGAACGTGGTGAACACGATGCCCGTATGGAAAGACAACGCGCACGTCGTAAGCTTGATGCTAAAGGTGTTGCACGTAAAGGTAAAGATGTAGCCCATGTTAAAGCGCTATCAAAAGGTGGATCTAATAAAGACGGAATTAAATTACAAGCTCCAAGTAAGAACAGATCATTCAAAAGAAATAAAGATAGCTCAATGAAATAAGTGTTAAGTTATACTTGACATTATAAAAGCAGGACTGATATACTACAGGATTAGTATAACGAGTTAATACATTAGTTAATTGGATTAGTATGGAACTTATAGAAAATACTGCATTAAAAATCACCGTACCGGAACACATCGTTCCACATATCACTAGCAATATTGAGAAGTCAGAAGTTATCGAATGGCGTGGTAACTTAGTAGACATGATTGTCTTCTGGGGTGTACCTGAGATGACGAAGTTAAACCAGCTCGTTTCATTCCGAAGTAATCTTCCTTCTCCCATTTCACGAGACTATAATTTCCCAGGTCTATATAGACCCTTCGATCACCAAAGAACTACCTCAGAATTTTTAAGTATCAATCGTCGTGCATTTTGTTTTAACGAAGCAGGCACTGGGAAAACTTCGTCTGTTATTTGGGCTGCCGATTATTTAATGCAACAAGGCTTAGTTAAAAGAGTGCTTGTGATATGTCCTTTATCTATTATGTATTCAGCGTGGCAATCAGATGTAATGAACACAGCTATGCATCGAACCATCGCGGTTGCACATGGTACAGCTAACAAACGTAAAAAGATTATTGATGGTGGCTACGAATTCGTGGTGATTAATTATGATGGCGTTCAGATTGTTCGCGAAGATATAGAAAAAGGTAACTTTGATTTGATTGTGGTCGACGAAGCTAATGCATATAAAAGTCCTTCTACTACGCGCTGGAAGACGCTGGCTAAATTACTTAAACCTGAAACCATGTTATGGATGTTAACCGGTACCCCCGCATCCCAGTCTCCTGTAGATGCTTATGGTCTTGCTCGCTTAGTGTGCCCGCAGAACGTACCTAAATTTAGTATGGCTTGGCGTGATAAGGTTATGACTCAGATTACAAGATTTAAATGGATACCCAAAACAAACGCACGTCACGAAGTATTTAAAGTATTACAGCCGGCGATTCGGTTTGCTAAAAATGATTGCTTGGACTTACCTGACGTCATGTATCAAACACGAGAAGTACCACTCACACCACAAGCACAGAAGTATTACAAGATGCTAAAAGAACAAATGATGATTGAGACAGCCGGTACACAAGTCAGTGCTGTGAATGCCGCGGCAGGACTTAATAAACTACTCCAGATCTCAGGCGGTGCAGTCTACACGGATAAGAGAGAAGTCATTGAGTTTGATATTAGTACAAGACTTAAAGCGTTAGATGAAGTCATCGAAGAAACAGATCACAAGGTTATTGTCTTTGTTCCATATAGGCACACTATTGAAGTTGTAGCAAGACATTTAACAGAGAAAAACGTCAGCATCGCAGTCATTCAAGGCGATGTATCAGCCACTCAACGTGCACAAATTATTAATATGTTTCAAACCATGGATGAACCTAGAGTCCTAGTAGTTCAACCTCAATCAGCATCTCATGGCGTTACCCTAACGCGTGCTGACACGGTAGTCTTTTGGTCTCCGGTGATGTCGGTTGAAACGTATCTACAATGTATCGCACGTATGGATCGTGTAGGACAGAAGAACAAGATGACAGTAGTACACTTACAGGGTTCAGAAGTAGAGAAGAAGATGTACGCTATGCTACAAGGTAAAGTAGATATGCATACTAAACTAGTTGACCTTTATCGAGAGGAGATCGAATCATAGCTAACACATTCCAAGAAGATTTGCAACGAGGTATTAAGATAGAGTTAAAATTTCTAGACTTGATTAGGAAGAAGTATCCTTCAGCCTCATTGATACATAAGTATAAAGGGTACGATGTTTGGGTACCTGAGTTAGATGAATCTGTAGAAGTTAAGTATGACCCGATGAGTAATAACACAGGGAACATAGTAGTTGAAATAGAAATGTTTGGTAAACCATCGGGGCTTATGTCAACGACTGCAGACTACTGGGTCTTTCATGATGATATTGATTTTGTAATTATGAAGCCCATGGACATAGTAAATTGTATATTTTTAAATAAGTTAAAGTTCGTAGAGTTTGTAGGCACTGGGGATACCGCATCAAAGAAAGCATTCCTAGTACCCAAACAGTTATTATTTAGTCACGGTAAAAAAATAGAGGAGTAATTATGAGCGAAGAACAAGTAGTAGAACAGCCGATACAAGAAAGTCCTAAACTTGATGAATTAGTCAAAGCGTACTTGACAATACGTAATGCAAGTGATAGTCTATATAGGCAATATATGCTGAAGAAAGAAGAACTAGAATCAGAAATGAAACAGCTAGAACACTTTATGCTTGATGAATGTAATGAGCTAAAGGTAGAAAGCTTAAGAACAAACAACGGCACTATTACTAAGACAGTGAAAGAGCAATACAACTGTAGTAATTGGGATGAGTTCAAACAGTATATTATAGAACACAACGCATTAGAGTTACTGCAACAACGTATACACAATGGTAACTTTAAAGAGTATATGCAAGGCAAGGAAGCAGAAGGACTACCACCAGGTATTAGTTCTGTTAGAGAATATAGCATCATAGTTAGAAAACCAACGAGTCGATAAGGAGTTATTATGAGTACAGATTTAATTAGTCAGTTACAACAAAGTTCGCAATTAGTTACTAAAGGTCTTAACGAAGATACATTAGCTGTCGCTGGCGGTGCCGGTTCAAACAGTAAACGTATCTCTATCAAAGGCGGAGTGTTCAGAAAATATGTTAATGGTAAAGAAATGGGTGCGATTGATGAACGCTTTATGGATGTTATCTTCGTCCGTATGGCACATAACCCACACAGAATATTCTATGCATCATCATATAAAGAAGGAGAGAAAGTAACCCCTTCATGTTGGTCATCAGATTCACGCGTGCCTGATAAAGAAGTTAAAGAACCTCAAGCACCTGCATGTAATCAATGTGCACATAGTATCAAAGGTGCAAACCCAGGCTGTCGTCTACACTGGAGAACAGCAGTTGTTTTACCAAACGATCCAAAAGAAGTTATGCAATTAGTGATCCCAGGTAAATCATGTTGGGGCTCAGAAGAAGCAGGTCGTCGTCCGTTCCAGCCTTATGTTAGATACTTGGCTTCAAATGGTATTAGCAATAATGTTGTAGTGACGCGTATGCAATTTGACACAGCAGTTCAACATCCACGTATTCTTTTCCAAGCTACAGGCGCAGTATCGCCAGAAGTGATACCAGTGATAGAAGAAGTAGGACAAAGCACAGCTGCGGAAAATTATATTAAATTAAGCGTGTACCAACCTGAAGAGGATCTATTAAAGATTGAAGCGCCTCAAGCAGCGGTAGCACCAGCCACTACGCAAGCAACACCCACTGCGCCGGTGACAGATGTAGCTGAACCTGTATTAAGAGAATCAACCGTTGCACAACCACAGGCACCTAAAGCTGATGTTAGTAGCATCATCAATAAATGGTCTGTAAAGTCATAAGGGGATAATATGGCACGTCCTTATAGCGAACGATTCTTACTAGATTTAAACAAAGCTGATCCCACAAGGATCGGAGTTCAACTAGGTAAGGTTTGTGTGAAAGCAAACCTTCCTACCTCTTACGTAGCTAAAGCCTTCGATGTATCAAGAATGTCTATACATAGTTGGTTCAGAGGTCAATACGTTAGAGAAAAGAATTATGAGAAGATAGCTAAATTTATAGAGTTAGTTAAGCTGGATCTTGACAACGGCAGATTACCTGCTATGTCACTAAACGAAGCTAAAAACTTTATTGATGCGAAAGTTATCGACAGAATATAAAAACGTAGTAAAATAGATTTGCTCCGATATAAACCAAAAAAACCGTACATTTGTGCGTCGGAGAACTGTTGACTAAAAAAATAGAAAGTCACTGCAATTATGATTAAAGAATTTTATAAAAAAGCATTACCCTCGACTGGCATTTACTGTGTAGCAACCATAGATCCGATTGACAAAACAACAAAACACAAATTTGTAGAATCAATTGACGACTTAGAAAAGTTTGTAACCTCTAAGAAAGATACCAAAACTAATATCTTTGTAGCCATGAGTTCATTCAAAGGCTATAGCCGTAAAGCAGATGAAGCTAAATCTGTAAGGTCTTTCTTTGTAGACTTAGATGTAGGCGTAGGTAAAGGATATGATACTAAGCAAGATGCATTAGATGCAATTGATACATTTATAGAAGCAAATGAATTACCTCCGCCAGTTCGTATTGATTCAGGTGGTGGCGTTCATGCTTACTGGATATTTGATAAAGATATTCCTGCAGATGAATGGAAACCTTACGCTGAAAAGTTTAAGAACTTCTGCTTATCTCACGGACTTAACATCGATCCTGTAGTCACTGCAGACTTGGCTCGGATTCTACGATGCCCAGACACATTCAATCAAAAGACTGAACCCCCTACACCCACTAAAGTAATAGGTACAGAGATGCCTATCTATTCGTTTGATGAGTTTAAAGACTTCTTAGGTGAAATAGTACAAAGTCAAGATGATATTCTTGCATCTATTCCTAGAGGTAACTTATCAGAAGAACAAAGAAAAGCCGCTAAACTTGATAACTACGAAACTAAATTTTCTGATCTAGCTATCAAGTCTTTAAATGGTGAAGGCTGTAATCAGATTAAGTTTATTTTAGAGAACTCAAAGAATCTAACTGAACCTGTATGGAGAGCAGGGTTATCTATTGCTGTGAACTGCAGTGATGGTGATGAAGCTATTCATATGATGTCAGAGGATCATCCAGGTTATACTCGCGACGCTACAATTAGAAAAACAATTCTACCTGATGGCGGTAGATTAAAACCTTATTATTGTAAAACGATGGAAGAAGTTAATCCAGGCGGATGCGAAGGATGCGCATTTAAAACAAAAGTTAATACTCCAATTAATATTGGAAAAGAATTTCAACCTGCTGAACCAGTAGAAGAAACAGTTGTACAACAAATTCAAGTCCATTCAGAATCTAAAGCTTTAACTAGATTGAACGGACTTCCGCAAGAACTTCAACCGTTTGTATATGGAAAGAATGGGGGGATTTATTACATGCCTCCTATGGAATATGATGGAGATGGTGTACCGATTCCTAAAGAACCTACTATCGTTTCTTTGTATGACATCTATCCAGTCAAACGCATCTTTAGTGTCAGTGATGGCGAATGCTTACTTATGAAAGCCATGTTACCCAATGACCCTGATAGAGAATTCTTGTTGCCCATTAAGCATGTTTATGCACTAGAGAAATTTAAAGAGGTCATTGCTAGTAACGGCGTGTTATTTAATCCAGGAAACAAGGAAGTAGGTTATCTTATGAGTTACATAATTAAATGGGGTCAATACCTCATGAACAAAAGTCCCGCAGAAATCATGCGTATGCAAATGGGTTGGACACCTAATAGAGAATCGTTTGTAATTGGTGCTACGGAGTATTTACGAGATGGCAAAGAAGTATCGTCTCCGACTTCTCCGCTTTGCCGGGGTATCGCTAAGCATTTAGCAGCAGCAGGTACATACGAAGCATGGAAGGAAGCAGCAAACAAACTTAATACACCAAGTTTAGAACTCCACGCATTTACAATGTTGACAGGGTTTGGCTCGGCTTTGATGGACTATACATCGACATCAGGTGTCACTATATGTTTAACAGGTGAATCAGGTGCAGCTAAGACAGGCGCTTTATATGCTGCACTAAGTGTATGGGGTAATCCTAAAGACTTATCTGTGTTAGAAGCAACGGAAAACGGTATGACTGGGCGATACTTAGGTCTACATAATATTCCATTTGGGTTAGACGAAGTAGGTAACATCTTACCTAAAACATTGTCTCAACTGATCCATAAAATATCACAAGGTAAATCAAAGATTAGAATGCAAGCTTCTGTTAACGCAGAACGAGATCACGAGATGTCAGCTTCATTAGTTGCAATCTTTACATCAAACCAATCTTTATATGATAAGTTAGTTACGTTGAAGAAAGATCCTAACGGTGAGGTTGCACGATTGATTGAACTTACTGTAAGAAAACCAGAAGCATTTAGAAATGACTCTGCATTAGGTCGAGATATATTTGATCAATTTAGATTTAACTATGGATGGGCAGGACCTGAATTTATTAAAGCGGTATACGAGTTAGGTGAATCAGGTATTAGCAAGGCTGTCGACAAATGGTGCCTACGCTTTAAGAAAAACTTTGGAGAAGATACTGCGTATCGATTCTATGAAAACGTAGTATCCGTTGCAATGACAGCAGGTGAATTAACTAATGCTGCAGGTATTACTCAGTTTGACTTGGAAAGAATCTATCACAAGATTGTAGCTGAGATGGTAGCCATCAGAGACAACGTAGTTAAAGTTAATAGCGTTAACTATGAGTCCATACTTTCAGACTACATTAATAGAAACCAAACAGGTATCCTTGCATTTAAAGATAATAAGATTGTTATGGAACCTCGCACATCGTTTGTTATTCGTGTTGAGAATGATATTCATACCATGTATATATCTAAAACAGAGTTTGATAAGTACTTGCATGAGATGAGTATTAGTACGAAAGAGTTTATATTCCAGATCATGGCTCTAGGTATTGATATTGATGCAGGTAAGAGCTCAGTTAAACGTATGTCAGCAGGATGGAAAGATGTAGGTAAGTCAACTACTCGTGTATATAAGATAGATTTAAATACAATTCCAAACGATGTAAAAGGATTAGATTCTGAGTCACCTTACTGAACCTGAGTGGATATTTCCGTTTGATGCAATGAGTGTAGGGGATAGTTTCTTTGTCCCCACCTTAAAGCCTTCACCTATGATCTATGCATTAGAATCGGGTGCCAAACGAGCGGGAGTAAAAGTAAAAGCGTTTGTAACTATAAAAGACGAATGTCTTGGGGTTAGAGCTTGGCGTATTGCTTAAAGTCCTGCTTGAACCCTTAGCATTCCTATGTTTTTAACCATAGCATTAATCTGAAGATCAATTTTATCTAGCTGGTCGCGTTTCGCATCTGAACTTATATTACTATTAATTACAGCTTTACGGAAATCACGGAGCTTAGTCATGTTTGTATTAATAGCATTAACTTGAGTTTTGATAGACAGCATTTCTTTATTTTCTTGTGCGTATTCTAATGCTTCACTTTGATGACCAAACTTCACTAGTCGGTTATATGTAGTTACTACTTCTGCTACTCTGTCTTTAAGGTCATAGTAATCATTGAGTTGATCTTTACCATTAGGATTATAGAAGAATGAGCCGATACTTGGAACTTTATGTAATGGAGTTGTAGGTAATTTATCTTCGTAGAACACATTAGCTATTGCATCGGTACCGTAAAGTACACCTGAAACTGCAGTGCCTCCGTACCCCTTCATTAAATGATCTATTTTTAATGGTGAAATAATACCAGACTTACCAATAAGTTTAGCAAGTTCAGAAGTATTCTCTGTAAACTGATCAGAGGTTCTTAAATTCTCTAACCCTCTACCTACGAGAGGACTACCAGTTAAAAAGTTATAATTAGTTATGGCTTCTAATGTAGGACGCGCAATTTGTGGTAATAAGTTAGGACCTAACAATCCATCAAGAAGAGCTACGCCAAGTTCATTACGTAGTTTAGTAGCGTCCATCGGGCTTGCTGTACCCTCACGAGTAATATACTGATACATAAGTTCTGGAATTGCTTTTGTTAACAGTGCAACTTCAGCAGACACAGGGATCTTAACTCCAGCGCCAGGGATAATAAAGGATCTTACTTTAGTTCTATCATCTAATTTTTGATACTCTTCATCATCCGCAATCAACATTGAGTACAGCATGGATAGCGCTGCAATTTTAATAGCTGTCTGTAAAAATAGAGCTTGAGCTTCTTTCTTCGCTGTACCACTAATTGCTTTTCCGCGCATAGCACCAATTAAAACATCCATGCCTTGGATATATGCATTCATAAACGGAACGACTTGAGCTAAAATTCTTAGCTTGCCGGACGTTCCATGCTTTTGCCAGTTAATAATATCCATAGCACGATGCATAGCTAATACTTTATTGCCACCTGATATAGAGCCGTCAGGGTTTTGAGTACCGCCTGATTCTAATAAAGTTTGAATATAAATAGCTCTACGTTGTGCCATATCAGATGCAGCTGCAAATTTCTCTGCTTTATCTAAAGCTTGCTTCATTAATGTATTTGTTTTTAAATTTAGATCACGGCGCATCTTGTCAGAGACTTCTAACGCTGTGTGACCATAGCCACCACTAATGCCTAATCGCCTCATTTCAATTGAGATAGGGTCATTTGTTTGATCTTTGAGAATTGTGCCGAAGCTTCCAATAACTCTAGCCATAAGTTTAAATGGACTCTTAACGCCTGATAACATAGCTGCACGAGTTGCATCATTAAATACTTGATAAACTTGGAACGGAGGTAATGAAGTTACACCGATACGAAGTGCTCTACTTGCTGTACCAAACATACCTAAGATAGGACCTAGCGCGGGCTCAGCCCCATGTATAGCAATAGCAAAATTAGGATCTGTATACTCAACAAACTTACGTCGACCATTGACAAAGACCGGAGCCATTCTATCAATTTTTTCAGGATTAATATATTCATGAAGTTCTACCTTATTGTTTTCATTTCTTACTGCAAGCTGTTTAGCAACTTGTTGATTAGCTTTATTTCTAACAGCAGCATTAACCGCCCACATATGACGCGTTAACATATTATCAAATACATCTAGTACTTGTCTTTCAGAACCTTCAAATGCATACTCACGACCTACATCTGCAAAGCCTCTAAAAAATTGACGTGCGCCAGGATTAGATCTTTCCATTTCATCCATTAATCTAAATAGGGGTACGTAGCCTCTTGTTTTTCTGTAGCGTTCTGCTTGATCTTTAGAATAGATACCTGCTTTTTCTAGCATGTTAGTATCGTTATCATTGAAAACTTTATACATTTCCGCAACGCGTTTTACTTCAGAATACTTCTCCCCATAGCTTAATGCTTCTGGAATTGCTGCTTGCTGCTCTTCTGTTATTTTAGTTTTACCTTCTCTTGTCTTGGCAGCTGTTGCTTTCTTACCTTCTGATTCTTCTTTTTTAGCTTGTGTCTCGAGTCTATTATTTTCATCTAATTCATATTGATAACGTAGTCCTAATAAGTAAGCCTGAGTTACATGCTTAGCATTTTCAGGACCAATTTGTTTTGATAGTTTAGAAATCTCTTCATTGATGTTAGCTAAATTATTTTCGTTAGATATAACACGTGCCACATTGAGATCATCAAAATCTACGTATCCTGTTTTGGCTGATTCAGATCCTAGAATATTACTATTTAAAGCTTGGCTCATTAATACATCAGCACGAACACCTTTCAACGCATCACTTACTGCGCCATTAAAGTCATCCATTAATTTACTTTGTACGCCTGCTCCTGAATAAGCAACTTTAATTCTGCCTTTTAAGAATAGATCTTCTCTTGTATCTTTATCAAACTTAAAGTTTTTAAAATCTTCTACATGCTCTTTAAAATTACCACCTTCTTTTTCTTTTGGTGGAGCAAAGATACTTGTACCTTGGTATTCGGGATCTATTTCTCGTGATTCTCTAGATTCTTTTGCAATTGTAGATTCACTTGGTTTAATCTTGTTTCTTAGTGCTAAGCGTACAGAGTGTTGCACCATGTCTCTAATATCATTAGGTGTAATTTTATCTGTATTCCAACCAAACCCTAACTTAGTTAAGAATTGTTTTATGTAGCCCATGACACGACGTACTAATGTGTTATTAGGCGCAGTCTCAGATAACCTAGCTAGAACTTCTTCTGCATATAAATCGCTTGACTCAGCAATATCAGGATAAACTTTGCGCGTTCTTTCCCATACTGCTTTAATTTCAGGGTTACTAATTTTACCTTGGCGTAAAAGTTGTAGTATTTCTTTAAACTTAGCTTTACCAAGCATACCTTGTAATCCATAGTGCGCACCAAGTTCATGTAGTAAATCACGTTTAGCTTCATTAGGTGTTGTTCTATCATTAAAGATATAGACTTTGTCTTTATAAAATAAAGCTTTTGTAGTAGGACCAATTTGATCTCGTATTTCTTTAGGTGCTTCAGTAGTTGATTGAATATTAATAAGACCTCTATTAATACCGGACATAATATTACCAAATTCTTGTTTTAATGCAGATATTATATCTGCTACAGTTGACCCTGTAGTTGCACTTTCAGTACGAGATTCTTTTGCTCCTATGCGACCAACAATCAATTTTCTTAAGGCTGAATCATATTCAGTTTTTAAGTTACCAACTTTAGTAGGTTTATTTTTACCGTCATAATAATAAATGTCATCAAATTTAGTAGCATAAGAAGGTACCGCATGATAACCTGTAAGTAAATCGCCATTACCATAATGACCAAAAAATGAATCGGGCTCAGAAAAAGTTCTGTTTCTTAGATCACCATTAATTTGATTTTGTATAGGTAAAATTTTATTATCTGCAACAGCGATTGTTTTTTGTTGATATTGAGATATGTCTTCATCAGATCTAGGTCTATACCCAACTTCTGAATCATACCCTTCAGGAAAAATAAATCCTTTTCTTTCATACCATTTTTTAAGTTGAGCGTTTGATAAGCCTTCTTCATCTTGTTTTGCAACTTCTATAGACAGTGATAAATTATTTTGGTCTGCTTTTTTAATAATTCTATCTAGCTCTTTACTTGCAAGTCCTTGGTTTTTTATTTTACTTCCTATGTAATCTAAATGAACGTCACTTCCAACTTGTGTAGATTCATCTCCAGGAACTAGTTCAAATATTTTGCCCTCTGGTCTAAAGGTAACTTCAACTTCGTCTTTAGTAGTATAGTTATATCCGGGATTATCAAAAGGTGCTTGTAATATTTGAGCGGATTCTCCACCTAATTCTTTAGCTAATCCTTTAGCATCTTCAATCTTTTTTTCCGTAGTAGGTGCAAGCTCTTCTGCGGATTTCATTACCTCTGTAGTTTCAGGTGCTAGTGCAGCGGGCTGTGCCTCTGTTCGTCCTTCAAGTCTTCCAGTAACGTCTGCAAGGTCAGTAACTCCATTTCCGAGCTCTCCTTGAGCTGTAGGGGAAACTTCTCCTGATACGGGTTGTCCAGATACTTGAAGATTATCTCTAGATCCTGCGGTGACCAATCTTTCATTTTTAGCTGCCTCTATTAAATTAGGAATGTTAGCAATATATTCTTCAACTTTAGCTTTAGTATTCTTATTAACGCCTGTTGTATCTTTATACGCAGTTAAAATATCTACAGCTTCTTGAGCTTTTTCTGGATTAGTTAAATCTAAATTTTGTAGTATTCCATTTTTTCTAATTATAGCTGATTTACCGATACCTAAATCTTGTAATGTAGTGTCAGAAATAATTGATTGAATAGGCTGTGGTGCCATACCCATAAGTCTTGCGCGTTCTGCAACTTGTTGATCTTCTGGAACAGTTTTTAAATACTCTTCTATTTGTTTTTCTGTGCCTAAAGCTTCTGTTGACGTAGCTACAATTGGTTCTTGTTTAGGGGCAGCTAATAATTTATATTGTTCTGGCGGAAGAATAGCATCTTGAATTGCTTTTTGTCTCTGCATTTCTTCAACGTCATTTTTAAGCTTAGCAACTTGTTCAGCTCTAATTGATTCTTCGTAAGCTCGTTGTTGGTCTGCGCCTAGATTAGCCAGCGCTTCTACTTTTTGTTTGGCTTCTCCTCGTTCTACAATACGTGCCGCGCTTCCTAACGGAGATAATAATACTGCTTGATATGCCGTGTCTTTATATTCTTTTACTGCGTCTGGAGTAGTTAAAGAAAGTCCAGCTTGGGATCTTTCTAACATTTGTTGAATAACTTCTGTAGGAACTTCAGCTAGCGCAGTTTTACCAATACCTATAGCAATAGATTTTTTTAATGACTCTGTCGCCATTTTTTCTGCAGCTTCAGTACCCATTTTAGAAATACCTAAAGCTCTACCTAAGCCTATCTCCATAGCACCTACATCAAGAGCTGCTTGCGGTATTGCAGTTAAATACGCTCTAGTCCTATCAATACTAATAGGTTTACCTGATTTTAAATCCTCTTGAGCTTGACGTTCAATATTAGAACCCGCAGCAGAAAGGAATGGAGATATTGCAGCGCCTGCTAATCCACCAACAACAGTACCTACTGGACCAAATGCAGATCCTGCCATTGAACCTAATCTAGCACCGCCAATCATAGTACCAATAAATGGAGCTTGTTCGGCTATACTTGCGGGGAGTTGGGATACGGCTTCTTTAGCTGCGGGGAGCAAACCTTTTTGTTCATAGATGCGTTTAATTTCATCTAGACTTGCAGCGGGGCGTTCTGTAATTGCTTCTTGACGAGCAAGACCTTTTGTAGCCGCTTCTTCACCACCAATAAACGGGGCTTCTATACCAGTACGGATAGACTCTATTAGGCGTTTAGTTCCACCTTTTAGGGCTTCACCTATACCGGCAGTTTGGGGTTGAGCTTCTATTTGTAACTGTTGTTGAACAGCTCGATAGGCTTGATCATCAGTTAATTCCGTGGGAGAGTCAACATTAAAAGAACCTTGACCCGGAATTTCAATTTTGTATGAAGGCATTTTTTATTGAGTTCTTGTTACCTTAACACCTGATGGAATTGCTGAACTCATTGAGCCATCACTACCGCCACCAGATATGATTGCCTCAATCTTAGCTTGAATTTCTGCTTTCTTAATAGGATCAAATGTAGTTTTAAGTTCGTCAGTAAGTGATTTTAATGAAGCTATATCAAGTTTATTTCCATATCCTTTGATATCATCGAGCGCTTTAGAAAGATCAAACGTTGCTTTACCATCTTTCTTAGTATAATATTTAGGATCTTTTCTAGCTTCGTCAAGCAACATGCCCATATCAGTAGGTCTGGATGCGGCAATTTTAGCGGCTTGAAGTTGAACACCACCTGAGTATTGTAATTTATTATAGTCTTGTATAAGAGCTTCTCGTTCACTAATCTTTTTCATCGCACCTTCAGCGTCACCACGTTGTTGTAGGTATTGAGCTTCAGCAAGTTTGCGATCAGCTTGTTTAAGAAGTCTATCTTCAGCTTTAATATCTTTAACATCTTTGCCATATTGTTCAAGACCTGCTTCAGCACCTTCTGCTATATCAGCAAAAGCACTTTGTCCTTTACCGTATTGAGGTCTTTGAGAAGCCATTTTAAATCCTGCTTTTGCTACCGCAAAGTATTTTGCTTTTTCTTTATCTTCTTTTAATGCTTCACGATCAGCTTTATTTCTTTCAGCTTCTGATGAGTAAAAGTCTGTAGGTACACCTGCTAGTTCCATAGCTCTCTTACGATCTTCCATAGCTTTATCTATAGTAAGCGCCTCAGGAATATTTAATTTAGGTGCGCCAAAGTTACTATTAGATTTAGGTTGAACAGGTAAATCTGCAAACTTAACTGTGTTATCAACAGGAGCATTACCTCCAACAACTGCGCTTTCTCCTGGTTTATATACGTATCCACCTGGTGTAGTACTTGCAGCAGTTTGTGATGTAGAGCCTCGTTTAGATTGTAAGTCCGCAATCTGCGCATCAATCTGTTGGTTTTTAGCTTCCGCCGCCGCACGTTGTTCTGGTGTATATGAACCTAAATAATCAAATCTGTATTTATTTTTTTCAGACATAAGCTCATTAATCTGTCTATCGATGTCGTATTTATCCATCTTAGATCTAAAAAAATCACCTATTCTAGAAGTGCCACCTTCAGCGTAGTTTTGAACATCACCACCATCAGCGAACGCAACGATACCGCCGTTAGCATAATTGTTTTCATCATACATATCACCCACATTAAGTTCTGCTAAACCGCCTTGAGCCATTTGTTCTGCAGGCATTTCTGGTGGTGGTTGCATTGCTTGTTGCATAGGTTGTCCTGCAGGTAAGCCCATAACACCCGGTTGGGATTCTTGAACTAAGTCTTCTGCAACTGATTTATCTTCTGGTTTAGTAGCTTGGTATGAAGCACGCATTTCTTTTCTACGTTGCAATTCACTTAACGCTAAATACGTAGGTACTTGACCACTAGGGTTTTGAACATAGCCTACTAATGTTTGATCAGGCGCACCTTTGAGCATGTCTTGTATTTTTAAGAGGTTCATACTTTATCCTTATCCTAGTGCTTTAGAAAGACCAAGTGCACCTAAACCAAGTCCACCAAGCTGTGATACACCAGAAACTTGAGGTGCATATTGAATTTGTGTTTGAGCCAAACCAGGACTTCCACGAAGCATTGCATTGTAGAACTCGAGTTGTTTCTTTTCATAATCGCGTTGTTCCATCGCTGTTTGGTATTGAAGATCATTAATTTTTTGTTGCAGTGCTTGTTTCTCGCCTTCACTAGCCGCCTGAGTTTTAAGTCTTTCAAGATTAGCTGTTTGTTCTGCAGTTGCTGTCATAGCTTGATCTTTAGATGCTTGTAGTCCAGCTGATAATCCACCAAGTCCTACTTGAGATTGTAATTGAGCTGCACCTTGCTGTGCTTGTTGATTAGCTTGTTGTGCTTGTAATTGTCTTGCAGCATCGGCATTAAATTGTTGTTGTGCAGATTGGAACCCAGCTTGGCTTCCTTTAGCTTGAATATCTGCTAAGTTTTGTTGTAAGTTTCTTTCTAGTTCAGTTTGCATTAATGCTTGACGAGCTCCACCAAATGTACCTCGTTTAATAGCGCCCATAGCGCCTTGTTGTGCAGCAATGTCACCTTGACGTCGACCTTCTCTTAGTGCAATATCAGTGACACGTTGTTGATATGGATCACCATAATATTCAGCCATACCGGGAGTAAATGTGCCCCCATACACTGAAGCAGGTCTATAACCTAAAGCACCTGATAATCCAGCACCAGCAGTACCATAGCCCATACCTGAGCCCATACCTAATCCAGTTCTTGCATCTGCAAAACCGCCTGGTTGAGTAAGCCCCGCAATATTTCTTTGGACATCTACTTGACCCGGAGTAAATCCTGCAACTCTTTCGCCTGTATAAGTAGGCATCGGTTTGATGCCTGTAACTTCACCGCCAGGACCTGTCGTAAATACATTCTTAGCAGACTCTACCATTGCCTGTTCAAAGAAAGGCTTAGCATATTCTGGTAAGTTAGAAGTATATGTAGTACCTGTAGAAGTTTGTGAACCCCCGCCCCCGCCTCCGGAATAGAAAGTAAATGCTTCTACTAGGTTTTGTACCCAGTTAAATATATTAAATAATTTCATATTGTTTTCTCCACCACGTGCGTTACGGTATTAAGACCCATTTTCATTCTATATAATCTTGCTTGAGCGTCATGTGCAAATGCTCTAATCTTTGTGGCGCCTTGTGATTTAGCCCAGTCTTCAAATTGCTTAATCATATCAGGTTCAATTAATGCTTTACCACCCATCGATGTAATATGTAATACTCTTTGATTAGGATAATTAATAAACTCAACTGCTGAAGCACCAATAATGTTTTCGTCTTCAACTGCAACTAAAAGTCTTTGTTGACCATTTACTAACAACATTTTAATTTGATCAATACTATAATCATCATTACTATATTTAAATGACGCATCAAAAAAAGGTTGTATTTTATCCCAGAGTGTAGTTACAAAGTCTGGACTTACTAATTGTATTTGTTTCATGCAGGCATGTATTTATTAGGTTTGATTTCTTTACCTTGTTTAGTATGACCTGTTCTTGCTTTTCTAATACGATCTAGCATCGCATATAATTGTTTTGAACCTGCTTTAGAAGAGCCGTTACCAATATGACTTACTACATCAGCAGGAATTACAAATTCACCATCAGCTAAACGAGCTGGTTGCTTACCCTCTATTGTAGCAGGGATTGAGTCTGACATACCATCACCAGCGCCATCTAAATAACCTTGATGTCCGCCTTTAGCAAAAGCAATTGGACCGCCCATAGCATAAAATGAGTCTGCGGCTTTAGCATTAGAACCTTGTGAAGCTAAATTTTCAAGTCTTCCAATACCATAACCATCTTTACTTAAATCTTGTGTGCCTGTTGTTTGATCATTTGTGCCATATAAATCTTGAATGCCGCCTGATGAAATAGTACTTGTATTATTATTAACAGTACCGCCTGTAGCTAATCTTAAACCTGGAGAAGCTTGAGCTAGATTTAATAAACCTGTTCTAGGGTCTCTATATTTATTTTCTTCAGCTTTACGTTTTTCTTCTAATGATGTATCCATTTCAGGATACATATCTCCTTGCATACCTGCTAAACCTGCCATACCTACAGGAGCTGCTAAATCAAACGCTGAACCTCCCGCATCAGTAAATGCTTTATATCCTGTGCCAAATGGATCAGATGCTAACTGTCCAACACCTTTACCCATTTGTCCAAGACCCTCTGAATATGTCATAGGGGCAGTAGCAACTGCCGATCCTGGAGCAACTGCTCCTGTTAAATTAGCGCCACCTATTTGTTGACTTAATTGTGTAGCGTCGATTGGAGTAGCAGCAATAGCATTTTCTGGTATTGCACCACCCGCAGTAGCAACATTCCCTGCGCCCATTTTACCAAACGTACCTGCTAAATTACCACCGCCAAATCCACCAAGTCCGCCCATTAAAGTACCCGTCAGCAAATCATCGCCTTTAGCACCAGCAACTGCGGCACCAGTAGCCATACCTGCTGCAATCGGAGCAAGTGTTGCGGCTGTACCTTTAAGTCCCATAGCAGCCCCTGCTGGACCACCTACCATAAATCCTGCAGCTGTAGGTAAAAGAGAAGCAAGAAAGCTACCAAAGTCAAACGCTTCAGGCATACCTGTATGAGGATTAGTATGTAGTTTATGACCTGTCATTTTACCCAGTGCACTTAATCCCTCTACTTCAGCTGGGCTAACATGCATAAGCATGGAATCACCATATCTACCGAGAGAAGCTAAGCCTTGTGCTAGTTGATGTGTTGCCATAAAACGTCCTTTTTAATATAGTGTAATAATATCATAGTTTAAACCCTAGAAACAAAGATTAAACCACGGTTCCTGCAGCATTTATCCAATTAGTTCCGGTCCAGTAAATAGGTAGAGTTAATGTAGTGTCAAAATAATACTGTCCCACTTGTAAACTAGTAGTTGGGCGTAAAGCTGTAGTTCCTGAACTGGGGATTGATAAAGTATTAACTGCTTGTTGTATTTGATTATTTACAGAGTCCACTGCATTAAAATAGACTCGTAGTTGAGCATTAAGTAAATCAAAATGCACTTGAGAAAACTGCGTAGGTGTTAATGTTAACGCCGGTGCTTTAGTAGTTGTTATATTTATTTCAGCCATTAGTTTCTCATTCCATCTGGACGCGCATCAACTCTAGGCATACCTAGTTGCCACTGAGTTCCCACATCGTTTGACTCAATTCTAAAGCTCATCTGACGACCACGACATCTTACATATACTTGGTTTGTATATTGATCCACTGTGGCTGTTGCCGTTACTATGTTACGAGCAGTAGATATACCTGATGCGTTTGTAGTAGCCGTTGCAGCACCTGGGAAGTTTTGAACCCCTACAGTAATTGTAGTTTGAATAGTATTAGGCAAACCTGTCACAGGATTAATTTGTTCTGATTGTGTAAAGTTAATGTCTGGAATAATACGACGTACTAACATATATTTATCACCATCATCAATATCAACACTCGCAGACTGAATATAAGCTTGTATAGCTACCGGCGCTGCACCATTAGGTTGACCATCATCTACACCATTTTCTTGATCATAGATCCAACCATCGTACGCTGCAATAGGATTAGTGAAGTCACCTGAATCTAGCCACGAAGTTCGCTCTAGTTGACCATAGTACCAAATACTTTCTGAGTAGTTATATATCACATAGCGATCAATTTCATTAGATGTACCTGAACAATAAAACCAAATAACTTCGTTAAACTGATTATTAGTACCCGCAAAGAATAGTTGTGCTTGGTTATAGTTAATATCAGAGAATATGTATTGACGTAGTGTACAAGGTAATGCATCCACACGACCAGAGTATGTGAAGAACTTATCACGTCCCATCCAGTAAACTACATTGTTAATACCTACTACAGCATTAGGTCCTGCAATAGAAATATTATGTGATAACTCTTGTAAACCAAACACTTCTGATGTACCTAAGAACTGCATAGATGTCAGTGAAGTATCTGTAAAGATCAACATTTCTTGTCTTGAATTTATTGCAGCTACTATGTTAGAACCTGATTGAAGTCGTAAGAACCCTGCTGTATTTGTAGCAGTCGGTTGCCATACTTCAGGCTCAGGACCAATCGTTGCATCAACGTTTGCCCAACGAATAAGTAGTGGATCATAGCTGCCAGTATAATTATTGTATACGTATGTTCCTACAGTTGAAGCGTTACCAGAGGGCGCTGTTAACATAGTATAGCTAAAATGCGTAGCATCAATATAAGTAATTTGGAAAGTACCATTAAACTGGGTAGGTATGCATCCTGTTACAGTAATGTAATCACCTGATAATAAGCCATACGCCGTAGACGTTGTAACTGTAGCTGTTAAGTTACCTGTACCACCACGTGTCAAGCTTGACATGGATACACCCGCTACAGTTGTAGCTGCATAATTAGTACAACCTAGTGCTACATAATGCCCTGATGACGCAAACAATGCATAATCTACTTCTCTAGGAACCGCGATAGCACCTGCTATAGACTGTAATGTTACAGCACGAGTTGTAAAAGAGTCATCATATTCCCAATAATAAAGATCAGCACCACTAATATTAAAGACTAAGTTCTGATTAAAGTTATCAAAGAATTCTAAACGAGCTGGGAAGTAAATAGGTGTGACAGAACCAGAGCCCCAAGTACCACGAGACCATGTACCTGCACCCCAACCATAGCCTGCTGTTACAATAGAAAAACCAATATTAATTTCAAATTGAGCGATGATTGCTGAATTACCAGACGATGTAGCAGTAGAAGTTGCAGTTGTAGCTACAGCAATATAAGGTGTACCGCTTACAATAGTAATTTGGAATTCGTTATTAAAGTTTGCAGCGGGCACACCACCTACGGCAACAGTTACACCACTAAATGTTACCCACTCACCATCTTCTATACCTGCAGTAATATTTAATATTTCAACTAGGTTAGAACCTGATGTAGTTTTAAAACAATCAGTAGATGAAGGCGTTGTTGTAGAGGTATAGGTAACACGAAGAGGTGTTATATCGTAGAGTGCGGTACCTGTATTAACATATATTTTTTCATTAGTGCCAATAGCTGTTAACTTAGCTCCACTAATAGCAGCCCATGTAAATAGACTACGTGCGGAGCCTTCGTACTGATCAAAAGTTTTAACAGTCCATCAACCTAGTTTTTCAGGGAAGCCTGAACGGAAGCGAACTTTGTCCATGTCATACCAACCGCCTTCTGAGGCATAATCAGTTTGATCTCGGTTAACTCCTGGTTT
>Ga0181357_1000089_pt1 | contig 28383 bp, 16 predicted proteins | sample Fa13VDMM110DN_FD_130094 | JGI IMG/M metagenome (GOLD analysis project Ga0181357, IMG submission 130094) | Freshwater viral communities from Lake Michigan, USA - Fa13.VD.MM110.D.N | ecosystem: Environmental > Aquatic > Freshwater > Lake | place: USA: Michigan | collected 2013-09-24 | reverse complement strand
TATCTGTGAGTATGATACTACTTCGTCCTGTGGAAAAGTAGTTTTCCACAGGTTGTTCGTGGTAGTATAGAGTATAAGAACTGTTCGTTGTAATAGTTTTCCACAGATTTAGAAGTAGTTGTAGTGTTTGCAAGGGTTTATAAGAATTGCCCTGTGGAAAACTCTCATAAACCTGTGGAAAACTCTTCGTTTACCTGTGGAAAACTACACAAACCTGTGGAAAACCTCATAAGATTGTGGAATACCTGTGGAAAACTCTTCGTTTACCTGTGGAAAACCTTTATCGTCCTGTGGAAAACTCTCAGTTCTTCTAATTATGATACCCCCGGTACAGTTATTTTACATACCCTGGGTATAGTTTATATTAATATCAATCAATTTAGAATAATAACCAATATTTTGTAGTTCGTGTATATTATTATACAGCACTGTTTGGACAGTTATATTCAACGTTGTTTGTTTGTTATTATAAACCGATGCCTAAAGTAAAAACGCATAACTACCCTAACCTACAACGGACCAAAAACGAGAGAGTGATTACGAGTCCGTTTCAAATTGCATAAGTGTTTCCCCTCTTTTATAAAAAATTTCGGAGGGAAAAAATACACAAAAAAAGGTTTCTCTCATAATATCGCACAAATCAAAGTATCACAATGCCTATATAATTTTTGAAGACCCAAAACAAAAAAAAATGAAATTAGAATTTGACGAATTTGAAAAAGATTTACTAATTGATACAATTCGACATAGGTTGGACACAGATAAGGTATTGGTAATTAACAATTCACTAAAAGAAGAACTCACAGAATTACTTCGAAAAGTCGAAGAAGATGAATACTTATAATATTGATGTAAAAGGCATAAGTATATTAAGTCAAATCCCTCAGAATGATTTACAGAAGAATCTGAAACTTATCAGAGGACTTGTATGGACTTCTGGGGGGAATGACAAGGACATTGAAGTTACACTAAATAAAACAAATCCACCTTGCAAAATTTGATTTGTGGTGGTAGAATGTAAACGTTACTATTTCAATTTTTATGGCAAAAGGATTTACAGTTAAAGCAAAGGCACCATTAAGTACATCATCAACAGATGATTTTAATTTACAGGCAGCTAAAGAATTAATTAAAGGAAAATCGGTTGTATTTTGTCTTCCAGGTCGTGGAGTATCATATACATATTTAAAGAATTTTGTTCAGTTATGTTTTGATCTTGTGCAGAATGGTGCAAGCATTCAAATATCACAGGATTATTCTTCCATGGTAAACTTTGCACGTTGCAAATGTTTAGGTGCAAATGTTCTCAGGGGACCAAAACAAGTTCCATGGGATGGAAAATTGAATTATGATTATCAACTTTGGATTGATAGTGATATCGTATTTGATACAGAAAAGTTTTATCGTCTTGTAGCAATGGATAAAGACATTGCAGCAGGGTGGTATATGACTGAAGATGGTCATACTACCTCAGTTGCTCATTGGTTAGAGGAGGACGATTTTAGGGGCAATGGAGGAGTCATGAATCATGAAACTGGAGATACAATGAGCAAGAGGCGCAAGCCATTTACAGTTGATTATACAGGATTTGGTTGGGTACTGATTAAAAAAGGAGTATTTGAAAAACTTGAATATCCTTGGTTTGCTCCTAAGATGCAAGTCTTTGAATCTGGCGAAGTGCAAGATATGTGCGGAGAAGATGTTTCTTTCTGTCTTGATGCAAAAGAAGAAGGATTTGAAATTTGGTGTGATCCACAGATTCGTGTCGGACATGAAAAGATGAGAGTTATCTGAGCATTATCTCTCAGGCATTTCTTGACGTTTTCAGTGGTTTAACTTAGAATACCTCTATGAGATTTAAACAAGTCTTATAGAGGTATTTTTCTATATCTCAGAGATGTTATAGGAACTGCTTCTTATAACATTCTTATAAAACTTACGCAAAAATCCCGTCAAAAACCGTTTTTTGAACAAAAAAGGAGAAAAAATTAAAATGGCACTAAATAAAAAAGATCAAAAGATTGATAGTACACCTAAGAATACACTTCAAGGACAAGGAAAGAATACAAAGTATTCGAAGACAAGTCGAAATTCCGCTCGAAAAAAATATAGAGGTCAAGGTAAAGGATAAAAATGGCTTATCTAAATCACAGCCTTCCAGATTGGAGTTGTTATATTCGTAATGAGTTTCTTTTTAATCATATAAAGGGGCATGGCGAAGTAACCAAATGTGATGTGCATTGTGTTGCTAGTATTGAAAAAAGAGTTCCTTTGTTTGAGGCATTTCTTGAAAATGGTGTAAATTGGACTCGTAGACCTCTTCATGCCTTTTGTTGGAAATCAGATGCACCAATTGAACCATTGGAAGATATTATGTATTGGGATTGTTTCTCTTCTTATGTGGATGTTCAACGAAGGAATCGTCTTGCTGGATTGAGTGCAGAACTTATTCGTCCTGATAATACTAAAGTTCAAGGTGAGTATATGTTCACTCTTGACTGGGGATTTGAGAATAAGGCAATGACGGACTTTAATTATTCAGAGACTCCTGAACATAAATGTGCTCATTTGTTCAAGATGGAAACTGGAAATTACTATGCATACCCAAATAATAGAATTATATGGTATGATAGTGCCTGGACATTCAATAGAATAGACAAAAATCCTGGATATGAGATTGATATGAATTTATATTCCGTAGAAAATAAAAGAAAAATAGAAACATCTAATCATTACATGTATGAAATTACAAATTTAAATTAAAATAAATAATTTTTTTAGTATCATAATTATTGGAACAATTTTCTATGGGCAATCACCTCTTATTAGAGGTATATGATATTGAATATAATTTGTTAAATGATACAATCCCTCTATTGGAAGTAATCCAAAGGGGGATTTCTCGTGCAAAGATGACTATTTTAAATATCTTTACTCATAAATTTGAACCACAAGGTCTTACTATCGTAATTGCACTATCAGAAAGTCATTTTTCGGCGCATACATGGCCAGAAAAAGGATGCATTGCAATTGACATTTATACTTGTGGAGAAGGAAATCCAAAAATTGTTGCAATTGAACTTTTAAAATATTTTAATTCATACAATTATAAAATCAGAAATCTAAATCGTTAAATATATTTGGAGATAGAAACCTCCATCATAAAAGTTCTGTTTTATTTTTAAAACAGGAGAAAAATGTCCAATTTATCAGTCGATAGAGACAAAGAATATATGCGTCAAATGTGGGGAACTACGCATTTGATTACGGATTATAAAACAGAACCTCCAAAAAGAATCATTCAAGAAATTATGCATGATTTGGCACCCAATCATAATTTAAAAAAACAAACCGATCTTCATGAAAAAATTCGTAATGATGAAGATTATGATGATTGGGAATATGGAACGGAACCAAATTATGGAAAAACTTGGAAAAAAGTATTATAGATATATAAAGGCGAAAAACAAATGAATGGCAGTAACAATTTCTCGTAGTTTTAAAGATATCAGTTTATCTTTTGCGAAACATCCAGTTACTAATGATATAACAATACTTAAAAATGAAGATGCAATTAAAAAATCTGTTATTAATCTTGTTAGGACTCGTTTAAATGAAAGGTTTTTTAATAATCTAATAGGAACATCAGTTGATGATACATTATTTGAAATAGGAAATTCTGATGTATTCTCTTTTTTAGAAGAAGAAATCACAACCTTATTGAATAATTTCGAATTAAGAATATTATTACGCAGTGTTGAAATTGAAAATCCAGATGATACAAATGATTTAAACATTAAAATTACTTATGATATTGTTGGACTACCATTTCCAACTCAAAATATAGAGTTTATCTTACAACCAACTAGGGTATAATGTCATTCAATCAATTTACTAATTTAGATTTTAATGATTTACGTACTCAGATTAAAGACTATCTGAGATCAAATTCTAATTTTACTGATTTTGATTTTGAAGGATCAAATTTTTCCGTTCTGATTGATATTCTTGCATACAATTCCTATATTACTGCATATAATACTAATATGCAAGCAAATGAAGCATTTTTAGATAGTGCAACATTAAGAGAAAATGTAGTTTCTCATGCTCGTAATATTGGATATGTGCCTCGTTCAAAAAAATCATCTAAAGCAAAAATAAGTTTTTCTGTAGATACCTCATCTTATAATTCTAGAACTGTAACATTAAAAGCAGGACCATTTGCATTGGGCGCAGTTCAAGATGGTAATTATATATTCTCAATACCATCTGATGTAACAGTTCCTGTAAATACTTCAAATATTGCATTTTTTGAAAATTTAGATATTTACGAAGGGTCCTACTTAACAAAAACATTTACAGTCGATTACAGCCAACCAAATCAAAGATTTTTAATACCAAATTCAAATGTAGATACTTCAACGATTCGTGTAAGTGTGTCTAATAGCACAATTGAAGTATATACATTATATGAAAATATTTTAAATGTAAATAAAACATCAAAATTATTTTTAATTCAAGAAATAGAAGATGAAAAATATGAAATTTTATTTGGTGATAATATTTTAGGAAAAAAACCAGAACATGGTAGCACAATTTCCATTTCTTATATTGTAACTAATGGAAAATCTGCAGATGGATCTGCAAACTTTACTTTTTCTGGAAATATTAAAGATAATAACTCAACTAATATTACAAGTGGAATTTCTTTAATTACAACAACGTCTTCATCGGAAAATGGAGATGACATCGAAACGATAGATTCTGTAAAGTATCTTGCCCCAAGAGTGTATGCCTCTCAATATAGAGCCGTAACCGCAAATGACTATAAAGGTTTAATACCTTATCTTTATTCGAATATAGATTCTGTAACTGCATATGGGGGAGAAGAATTGGATCCCCCACAATATGGAAAGGTTTTTATTTCAATTAAACCAAGAAATGGTAATTTTTTATCAGAAATTACAAAAAATGATATTAGGAAAAAATTAAAACAGTATTCAATTGCTGGAATTAAACCAGAACTTATTGATTTAAAATATCTATATGTTGAAATTGATTCTACTGTTTATTATAATCCAGCATTTATTTCAGATCCAGTTATAATTAAAAATCAAGTTTTAAATACTTTAAATTCCTATTCTATATCTTCTGATGTAAATAGTTTTGGGGGAAGATTTAAATTTAGTAGAGTAAATACTTTAATCGATAATACAAATCGAGGAATTACTTCAAATATTACTAAAGTTAGAATGAGAAGAGATCTTTCAGTAGAAATGAATAAATTTGCTACGTATGAGGTGTGTTTTGGGAATAAATTTCACCAAAAAACAGGAAAATATAACATCAAATCTTCAGGATTTAAAATTAAAGATGTTGCAGACACCTTATATTTAACTGATGATCCAATTGATTCTATGAATGGAAAAATATTATTTTTTAAACTTATAGATAATGTTCCAACAATAATATCTTCAGATGCAGGAACAGTTGATTATTTAAAAGGAGAAATTAAATTAAATATAGTAAATATTGTATCGACATCATTGCCAAATAATAAAATTGAAATACAAGCAATACCAGAATCAAATGATGTAATTGCATTGAAAGATATTTATTTACAAATAGATATCAATAATACTATAGTAAATACTATAGAGGATACAATTACTTCAGGAGAAAATATTTCTGCTACTTCTTATACCTCAACATCGAGTTACTTAAACGGATACTACACAAGATAAAATGACGGAAATCAAAAGAATAAAAATCAATCATATTTTAGATTCACAAATTCCTGAATTTTTGAATGAAGAATCTCCAATTTTTCAAGAATTTTTAAATCAATATTATACATCACAGGAACATCAAACTGGAATAGTTGATTTATCATCTAATATTCAAAAATATAAAAAAATACAAAATTTTAACAATGAAACATTAATAGATTTAAATCTTCCATCTATATTAACTTCTAATATTTTATCCTTTGATGATACTATTTTAGTATCACATACAATTGGATATCCAAGTAAATATGGATTAATTAAAATTAATGATGAAATTATTACTTATACCTCAAAAACTTCAAATTCATTTTTGGGTTGTATTCGTGGATTTAGTGGAATTGATAGTTTACAAAGAAACAATAATCCAGAATTTTTAAATTTTTCAATTACTGAAGCATCAGAGCATACATCTGGAAGTTCTTTGCAAAATTTAAATTTTATATTCTTTTTTGAAATATTTAAAAAATTTAAATATCAGTTTTTGCCTGGTTTTGAGGAAAGAAAATTTACTCCAGAAATTTCTTTACAAAATATTTTATCAAGAGCAAAAGATTTTTATTCTTCAAAAGGAACAGCACAGTCTTTTAAAATTCTTTTTTCAATTTTATATGGAACAGAAATAGAAACAATAAATCCTCAAGAATATATGTTGAGGCCATCTGATAATAATTATTTTGTAACAAAAAACATTTTAGTTGAAAAAATTTCTGGAAAAAATATCACTTCATTAAAAGGAACAACATTAAATCAATTTATAAGTGGAATTGGTACAGTTTCTGCCTCTATCTATAATATTGAATATAGACCAATACAAGGTAAAGATTTTTATGAAATATCTTTAGATTCTACCTCTTTTACTGGTGATTTTGAAATTACAGGATCTACTAAAGTAATTGAAACTGTTCCTGCATCAAATAATACAATTACTGTTGATTCTACAGTTGGATTTGCACAATCAGGAACAATTATTGCCCAAAAATCAAATTTAACCGAATTAACTTTAAATTATACAGACAAAACAAGCACTCAATTTTTAAATGTTTCTGGCATTAGTCAAAATTTAAATTTTGGAGATTTTATTTATGAAAAAAAATTAGCATATGCATATGATCAATCAGATACATCATTAAACGAATTTAGAGTTATTAGTGTAATTGATAAAATTGATACTAAAACTTCTTCTGGATTAAAAATTGGAGATAAAATATCACTCAGTTCTTTTGGAAAAAACTTATCAGGAAATATAAAATTTGATAGTTGGATTTATAATATACCAACATATCATAATATAAGTGGAATAACATCAATTGGCAATAACAATTATAGAATAATATTAAAAGACAACGTTAAACTTTATAAAAATGATCAAATTTATATTTCTGATGTATTAAATGTAGATATTGATGCTATAGTTAAAACTATCGAATCATCAACCACGATTATTATAGAATCATTACCAAATATAGACAATATAATAAAAATTAAGAAAAAAATTACTAAAGCCAATTCTCCAAATTTTACTGATATATCAAATATAAATGGAGGAGTCCAAAATACTTATATTGATAATGAGGGAAAATATTTATACGTGACTACTTCTGGTTTTCCGAATTATACAATTACGTCTAAAAATACAAAAAGAAATGTTATCACTACAGGAACAGGATCAACTACAATTTTGGAAATATCTAATCATAATTTATTATCTGGAGATAAAATTTATTATGATTCAAAAACTTCTGCCGGAATTGAAACTGGAATTTATTTTGTAAAAAAAATTAATAATAATTCCATATCACTGGCATATAGTAATACTAATTTATTTGCCGAAGAATATATTAATTTATATTCTGGAGTTTCTAATGATTTTATTTTCAAACTTGGTTATGAAAATAAAACAATTAAAGATCAAAAAATATTAAGAAAATTCAATTTAACTGAAAATATTAATTATTTTGATAACGAAAATGATCGAACTACATTTAATAGAAATATTGGATTGTTAGTTAATGGTGTGGAATTATTTTCACCAACTTTATTTGATGAAAATATTTATTACGGAAAAATAGATTCAATTCAAATAACAAATCCAGGAAAAGATTATGATGTGATAAATTCTTCAGATTTAATTATTAGTGATTCTATTGGATCTGGATGTAAAGCAAATTTAATTCTTTCTGGATCATTAAAAGAAGTAAAAATAAATTCCCCAGGAATTGGTTATGATAGAAAACCAAAAATAACTTTAATTGGTGGAAATGGTTCTGGTGCAGTATTAGAATCCAATTTAGTAAAAACAAGAATTATTGCAAAATTTAAAGCAGATTTAACAGCAATTAATACATCTACAGAAACCATATCATTTATAGATAATCATAATTTTGATAATTATGAAGAAGTCACATATTATTCAAATGGAAATTCGGTTCTCCCTGGATTAAATGATAAATCAAATTATTTTGTAAATATTATAAATTCAAAACAAATTAAATTACACAAAAATAGATCAGATGTTTTATCAGGAATTAATACTATTAATATTACCGGAATAAGTTCCGGATTTCATGAATTTAGAACTCTTAACAGTAAAAAAACTATTAATAAAATTTATGTCAAAAATTCAGGTTCCGGATATTCAAATAGATTAGTTAAAGTATCTTCTATTTCATACCCATCTTTAGATTATCAAATTTCTGGAATTAGCACATTTGATGATTATATTTTTGCCAAAAATCATGGATTTAGAAATGGAGATTTTATTAAATATTCCAACACCGGTACTTCAATATCTGGATTATCTACCAATATTGAATACTATATTACAGTTATCGATCAAGATAAATTTAAATTATCTGATGCAGGTATTGGAACTACATCAACCAATTTAAATTATATTAATAAAAAATATATTAAATTTAATTCTTTAGGAGTTGGTACACATACGTTTGCATATCCTCCGATTAATATTCAAGTTGAATCTATACCTGGAATAGGTTCAACATCAATTGTATCGCCAGTATTGACTCCAATAGTACTTGGAAGTGCCGAAAGTGTTTATATTGAAGATGGTGGTAGTTCTTATGGTTCTTCTGATATTATTAATTTCCACAGAAGACCCAATGTGGATTTAATACCGATCACTTCTGCTTTATTGAAACCTGTTATTATAAATGGTTCAATTACTGACATTCAAATTATTTTTTCTGGAAAGGGATATGATGATGGAACTGAAATAATAATTTCTGGAGATGGAAAATATGCCAATATCCAACCTATTATTGCAAATGGAAAAATTACATCATTTGTAATAATTGATGGTGGAGTTGGATATAAAAAATCAAATACCACAATAGAGGCAATTAGAAGAGGAAAAGATTTGCAATTTATTGCAAATGTATTTGAGTGGAACATTAATCAAATTAAAAGAAATAAAGATATAATATCATCTTATGGTGGGGATGATGAAACAATAACATATCCAAGCATTGATCAATCTCTTCAGTTGAAAGTAATTAATTTTTATCTACCAAAAAAATTAAGAAAAAATATCGGTGATAATATTAACGATAATAATACTGAAGTTGGAATTGACACTTCGCATAGCCCAATTATTGGATGGTCTTATGATGGAAATCCGATTTATGGACCATATGGATATGCAAGTTTAACTGATACTAGTATTAAATTAATTAATTCTAGTTATATAGAAGATCCAATTATTTCTTCTTCGTTAAGACCAAATTCTTTTGAGATTGGTTTTTTTGTAAACGATTATAAGTTTAATAATTCTGGAGATTTGGATCAATATAATGGAAGATTTTGTATAACTCCGGAGTATCCATATGGAACATATGCTTACTTTGCAACTCATGATTTAGTTACAGGAAATCTAATTCCAAAATATCCATATGTAATTGGAAAATATTTTAAAGATACGCCAGTTATTGAAAATTTTAATCCAAATTTTTCTCAAAAATTAGATTTTAAAAATCTTAATTTAATAAGAAATTTCGGAAATTATTTTTTAGATTCTGAAAATTCTGGATATGATGCTTTAAATAAAAATATTTCAAATTTAAAACAAGATTTTATAGTAAAGCAAATTAAAAAATCCGGAATTACATCTATTGTAATTGATTCTTTGGGTGAAGACTATCGTGTAAATGATATTATAAATTTTAAAAAAGCAAAAGAAGGAACAGGAATAAGTGCAGAAATTGGTAGAGTAAATGGTAAAACAATATCAAATATGATTGTTGGGGTATCTACTTTCAATGACGTTATATTTACGACTAAAGGTAATAATATTATAGGAATTACTTCATCAGTACATAATTTGATATCTAATGATAAAATAATTATTTCAGGAATATCAACAATATCCCTGTATCAACTTGAAGGCACAAAAACTATAATTGTAAATCAAAAAGTAACTGGATTGACGACTAGTTTACAAAACGTTGGTGTTACTGGAATTTCTACAAATATAAATGTCACAGATATTTTTGGTTTTGAAGTTAACGATTCAATTCAAATTGGAACAGAAATATTAACCATTACAAATATCATACCAGAAACATCACAGTTATTGGTCAATAGATCTTCTTCTGGTGGAATTCATACTGCAGGAATTGAAAGTGTAAGATTACTTCCCAAAAAGTTTCAATTTACTGAAATTAATCCAATTTCATCATTTTTGCCAGAAAATGAAATGATATATTTTGATCCAACAAATAGTGTTGGATTTGGAATTACTGGAACTAATTATTCGGTTGTTGGTATTGGAACAAGCACTACCGTAAATAAATTTGTTCCATCAAAATCGATTTATATTCCAAATCATAAATTTTATACTGGACAACAATTGATTTATAATTATTCTGCTGGTATAGGATTGAGTGTGTATGACAACAATCCTTCTTCTGCATTTAGTTTAACGCAGAATCAAACAATATATGCTGTAAATTTTGGAAATAATTATCTGGGAATATCTACATTAGGTTTTACTACCTCAGTTGGAATTGGGAGTACTTTAAATTCTTTATATTTTACTTACAATTCAAATGTTGGTTATTCTCATTCAATTCGAACTACATATCAAACAGTAACTGCAAGAGTTGAAAATTATTCTGGAATTGTGACTACTTCAGAACCTCACAATTTAATTGATGGAGATAAAATTAAATTTACAATTATACCATCAAGAACAGAAAATGTATCTTTTAGATTTGATGAAAAAAATAGAAAAATTACAACCGATCTTATAGGTTTTTCTACATCAAAAGTTTCTATTGGTTCTACATCAACAATTGATATTGGTTCTAATATATTAAAAAATGGAGATAAAATTGTTTATTATTCTGGAACTACTGCTATTGGTGGTTTAGAAAATGAATCAGTTTATTATGTGTTAAAAGAACACCCAGATAAAATACAACTTTGTAAATATTCTTATGACGTGACTATTGGATTGGGGATATCATTTTCTAATGCTGGAATTGGTACTCAAAATATTGCTCTTATAAATCCACCACTATCATTTTCAAAAGGAAATATAATAGTATTTGATATATCCGATCCAACATTATTGGATATTGATTTAAGATTTTATATAGATCAAGATTTCAAAAAACAGTTTGAAATTGATAAAAAAGAAACAAATCAATTTGCAATTCAAAGAACATCTACAAATATAACACTACAAACTAATGATAGATCAATTCCTGCAAATCTTTACTATAATTTTATTACGTCATCCAATGATGTAGAAAAAAATCAATTATCTACGGATAAAGAAGTTTTTGGTTTTAATCGAATTGACATTCTGCCAAGCAATTTATCAAATGAACAATCTATTATTGGTATTGGAACCAATTCTTTTAAATTTAATTTAAATAAAAAACCAGAATATACAGAATACACTCAGGTATCAGGAATTTCTTCAGTTTTTTATGATACAAATTCAAAAAACACAACTGGACAAATATCACAAATTAGAATTAATTCAAAAGGAAAATCGTATTCGATTCTTCCATCTGTAGATTATATCAAATCTTCTTCTGGAAAAAATGCAATATTGTATCCAGTTTCATCCGAAATTGGTAAAATATTATCATTTGATAGAATTAAAGATGGATTTGATTATCCAACAGATCCTACTATACTGCCACAATTGAGTGTTCCTGCTATTTGCATTATTAAAGAAATATCTAGAGTAGAATCTATTGGTATTTTGACAGGAGGAAAAAATTATAATACATCACCAAGATTAAAAGTTATTGGAAATGATCAATTAGAATTGACATCTAAAATTCAAGGTGGGTCTGTAATTGATGTAAAAATAGTAAAAAATGTTTTTAATTTGAAAGATCCGCTCAGAATTGTTCCATACAATAATTCAAATGGATATGAAATTGATCAAATATATGCAAATCATATCACAGGAAATGGAACAATAGAATTAGTAAATGATCCTATTTTATTTGAACCAATCGCAATTGGATATGGGTCAACAATAACAGAATTTCCATTTGTAGTAGGTGATAATATTTTTATTGAAAAATGTAGATTGACTGTAGGATCTGCATCTTCTGCTAATTTTAATTCAAAAGATTATGGGTATAACTTTTTTACAGTAACAGGAATAAACACAACAAATAGAACTATAAACTATAATATGAATGGTTTGCAAACAAATTCATTTGGTGAATATAATTCAGATTTTACTCTTGGTTATGTTGTCAATAAAAAAGATATGGCTGAATTTAAAATGAATATAATTGATGATGCCCAATATTTTTCTGGAGAAAAAGTATCATCTACTAATTTTTCAGCACAAGTAATGGAAGATGGTTGGGATAATGACATAAATCAATTAAGATTAATAAACGCTAAAGGAGTGTTAAATGTTGGTGATAAACTTTATGGGGAAAATTCAAAATTAAATGGAGTAGTAAAATTTGTATCTATATTTAATCTTTCTGCATCTTTAGGAGTTTCTAGAGACAAAATTAATAATTTTGGAGACAAAGTTGGTTTTTTGAACGATTATCAGCAAAGAATATCAGATAATAATTATTATCAAAAATTCTCATATTCAATTAAAAGCGAAATACCATACTCAACTTGGAAAGAATCTGTAAAATCAATTATACACCCATCTGGATTTAAAGAATTTTCAGATTTAAATATAATTGGAATACCCACCAGTGGCCCAGTTAATCTTGGAATTGCTAAATCTACAAATATGAAAGTTTCTGTTGCATCATCGGAAACAACATTACTTGTAAATATGGATAGCTTTGATTCTTTATATACAAAACATAATTTTTCGATGGTATATGAAGAAGATGTGTTAGATGACGAATCCGTAGAAAGGATTTATTTCCCAGAAGGAACTGCTTTGAGGACTTTTATATTAAATAAGACCAATAAAGTTTCATCAATTGATGATATTAGTTCACAATTTACAGGAATTACTAGCACAATTGGAGGAACAATCGTTGGTTTGTCTTCATTTAAACTTAAAAGTTCGGAAAATTCATTATTTTATAGAGAATTTGTTGGATCTGCTAGTACAATTGTCGATTTATCAAATGATAAATTTATTATCCCAAATCATGGATTTCAATCTGGGCAAGAAATAATTTACAATTCTGGAGTTGGGACAACTATAGGCATTGCTACCACATCATATGCAACGGGAACTCTTGATATACTAATAAATGTGGGAGCAGGAATAGGAAGTGCAATATATGAAAATGGATATAATAATTATGTCCCATATACTGGAATTGTTACTGGAATTAGCACTACTATATCTCCCCCTGGTCCTGTTATTCAATATTTTGGATTTGGTAATCCTATTCCCGGACAAGTAAATACTGGAATTGGTACAGGAGCACTATTTCAAGTTCTTATCACTTATAGTGGTGGTACTGGAATACCATTAAGTACATCAATACAGTTAATTGATGGTGGAAGTGTATATTCTGTAGGGCAACAAATTTCAATTGCTGGAACATATATGGGTGGGGCAACACCCACCAATAATCTGTATTTTACAATATCTAAACTATCATCTACCAGATCCGGATCTGCAAATGCGACTTACAATAATGTGCCTTCTTCTTCTAGTGGAATAGGTACAGGTGCGATTTTTAATGTATTCAGAAATGCAAATCTAGATATTAGTTTAGTGTCTGTAGTGAATGGTGGTTCTGGTTATGCATCAACTGACCAGATATCAATTGCTGGAACTTATATTGGTGGATCTACACCTGCAGATAATGTTTACCTTTCTCCGACATTACTGGGAACTAAAAAACTACCATCAAATGTTTTTGTTCGTAAAATTGACGTAAATAATTTTCAACTTTGTGGATTATCTACAACAATTTCGACTCCTTTTAATTTAGTTTCATATGGTTCTGGAACTCAATCATTTAGTTTTAAAAATCCAAATGAAAATGTAATTATTTCTATAGATAATATAATTCAAAGTGCAGTTCATCGAAAAAATATTACAATAGGTCTTTCTACATCAATCGGTATTGGGTCAACCGCAATATACATTTCTTCTGGTATTAATTCCGTATCAGGATCAGACATTTTAAAAATTAATAATGAATTTTTAAAAATCATTTCTGTTGGTATTGGATCTACAAATAAAATAGATGTTACTCGTTCATTTATGGGAACAGTTGCTGCTGGGCACACAATAGGTTCTGCGGTTACTGTTCATACTGGTGATTTTAATATCATAGATGATGTAATATATTTTTCTACTCCACCATATGGACCAGCAATAGCATCAACGGACCCTCAATTTAAAGTATCATCTTTCTTCTCTGGTAGAGCATTCTCTAGGGCATTTGATTCTTCAAGTCCAAATGATAAAAATTTAATTTTAGATGATATTTCTACTAATTTTACTGGAATTGCAGCAACACAATTTAATTTAAAATCAAATGGAAATAGTGTTGTTGGATTGTATACAGACACAAATAGTTCTACAGACATTAACAATAATCCGATTATACTTATAAACAATATTTTCCAAGGTCCAGAAGTAGATTATTCAATTGATACACCCGGAAATAATACTATTAAATTTTTAACTGGTATCCCAAATGCTGGAAAAATTGTAAATGTTGCAATTACAACTGGATTTGGATATCAACCATTAATTGGAGCAGCAGCAACAGCATCAGTTTCATCTGCAGGGACAATTACCTCAATTACCATAAAAGGTGGTGGTAGTGGTTATAGAACACCTCCAAGCATCAGTATTACGTCTAATGTTGGTTCTGGTGCGTCTATAACGGCTAATGTTGGTGTTGGTGGTACATTGTCGTCACTTTCAATCATTAATGGCGGAATTGGATATACCTCATCTTCACCAGTATATGTAAATATCGACTTACCTCTTGCATACAGCAATCTTGGTGTTGCGTATACTAGTGGTTCATCTGGAGTTGGAACTGATGCAAAAGTATCAATTCAAGTTGGATCTGGTTCAAGTGTTATTGGTTTTAATTTGGACAATCCTGGTGTTGGGTATAAAGTTGGAGATATTCTTAAAGTAGTTGGATTAACTACAAATCCAACGATTGGTGCAGGATTTCAAGAGTTTAAACTTACAGTGACAGAAACTCTAACAGATAAATTTAGTGGTTTTTATCCTGGACAATTTATTTATTTTGATGATTTTTCTCAATATTTTAATGGATCTCGCAAAAAATTTACATTAACACAAACTAGTAGTGGAAATACTGAAATAGTTGATTTAAAAAAGAATTTTGGGTCTGATATTATATTACAAAATAATATTTTTATATTCTTGAATGATGTACTTCAAGTACCAGGAGAATCTTACACATTTTCTGGTTCTAGAATATTTTTTAATGAACCACCAAAAATAAACTCAAAATGTTCTGTTATATTTTACAGAGGTTCTTCTTTAGATGTTGAAACAATTATTCCGCCAAAAACAATTAAAGAGGGGGATATTGTTCAAATTGGAGAAAATATTTACGATAATTTAGATAGAGAACAGTTTGAAAGAGTAGTTAAAAAAATTGTTGCATCAGATCAACTTGATACTTATAATTATGATAGTATTGGAATCAATACAAATCCGGATAAATTTAGACCATTAAAATGGACAAAACAAACAGAAGATAGAGTTATTCTTGGTTCTTTAGTTTCTAAAGCAAGACCAAGTTTAATATCAACGATTAGACCCACAACTAGAATTATTAAAAACTTAAGTGCTACAGATACGTCAATATATGTAAATAATGCATATCCTTTATTTACTGATATTGATTTAATAGAAGAAGCAGACAGAAATGTATTAATAATTGAAAATAAAGACACAGAAGCAGGAATTGCAACAGCAGTTGTATCAATTGCAAATACAATATCTTCTATTGCAATTTCTACTGGAGGTATTGGATATGCATCGACAATTTCTCCAAAAGTTTTAATATCAACAATATCAGTCGAAAGTAAAGATCCAATATTAAATTGGTTGCCTACGAGTGGATTATCGACAAATACCTCATTATTATCATTTACTATTGGAAATCCTATAGTGTCTGTTGGACAAAGTGGAATAGTAGCAATTACAACAAATGGAATATCATTTAATACAATAACAAATATTGGGTATGGTAAAACGATTTCCTTCAATTCTGTTGGATTGGGTTCTACAAATTATTATATTGCTGTTGGAGAAAAAGGTAAGATTGTAAGATCTATTGGATTTGGTGTAACGATATCTTCTTGGACCGAATACAATAAATACGAAGAAACTTCTCAATTTGGTATTGTAACTAGATCATTAAGTAATTATATTTCATCATTGACCGACATTAAATATTCATCATCTACAGATAAATGGATTTCTGTTGGTTGTGGTGGTGCAATTTTTTCTGCAGTTGGATTTGGTAGTACAGAATTTGTCAAAAAACCATCAAATACAATTGATGATTTAAAATCAATTTCTATAGGAAATATTATTGTTGCAGTTGGAAATAATGGAACAGTTATTACAAGTGATGTAGGAACATTTTGGAGTTCTAATAATATTACAGGAGAAAATTTAAATAAAGTTATTTGGACTGGATCTCAATTTATAACTGTTGGTAACAATTCCGAAATTAGAACTTCTACCAATGGAACTAGTTGGGTGCAGATTACTCCCAATATTTCTGGTAATTTTACAAATATACATTACAATTCATATTACGACTTATATACATTATTAGATTCAAATGGAATATTATATTATTCATTTAATCTTCAAAATTGGACTCAGAGATCCACAAATCAATCAAATGTATTAAAAGATATTAATTATTCAATTGTTGAAGATAGATATATTTCTGTTGGATCTGGGGCCACTTCAATTTATTCTGTTCCTGTTTATAATTTTGCATCAGCAATTTCAGATGCAACATCTGGAATTGTAACTTCTATCATAATTACAAATCCCGGTTTTGGATATAATCAAGCAAATCCACCAAAAGTATTAATTGAATCAGAAAAAACAAAAATAGAAGAAATCGAATCAATCAAGGCAAAGGGTGATTTTGGTATTATAGTGGGTATCGATACCAGCATTAGTATCGGTTCAACTATACCAAAAATAAAAATTAAATTAAAAACCGAATCTTATGATAATACTCAATTAGGAATAGGGTATTCTGCTCTTAATAGTTATAATATAAATTCAAGTGGAATTTCGGCAGGAGATTATTTCATAATATATAATAGTAATGTTCAGTGTGGACATTCCTTAACCGGAATAACTACGAATTCTACTTCTTGGGAAGTTGTTGGTACTGCAACTTCATTTATTGATGGATTATATCGTGCCGATATAGTAGAAAAACCAATCAATTCGTCTGTAGTAGGAATAGTGACTGTTACTTGTACATTTCTTCCCAATCCATCAACAGGGTCCGGAATTAATTTTACGATAAATCCTGGAATAACAACAAATGGTTATTATGGAAATTATAGTTGGGGTAAGATATATGATTATCAAAATAGATCACTTGGTTCTCCAAAAGAATTTACATTAAACACTAATAATGGTTTAATTGGACTTTCGACTGCTCCGGAAGTTACAAGAACAAGAGGTTTGTTTAAAAGTAAATAAATAAACATAAATATCAAATAAAATGCCTGCTATTATATCTGACCAATTTAGAATATTAAATGCCGAAACCTTTGTTAAAAGTTTTATTGGTATTGGACAAACTTTTAATCGTTATTATACTTTTATTGGACAACCAAATTCTACAAATCCTTTAGCCGGAGGATCATCTACTTGGAACACTGGGCCATCTCCATTGGACGGATTTAAGGAAGAAAATGACATCAAAGATACAATAATTGCAATGAAACAAGTTACTACGGATGATGTTCGTAGAATGATTCGAAAAGTTACTTGGACTGCTGGAACAACTTATGAAATGTATAGAAATGATTATAATATTTATAACAAAACACCAGTAACACAACAATCAAGTTTATATCAAGCAAATTACTATGTAGTTAATGAAGATTTAAGAGTTTATATTTGCATTCAAAATGGAACAGATCCAGAAAATCCAAACGGAAGACCTTCATATGATGAACCATCTTTTATTGATTTAGAACAAAGAGCAGCAGGAACAAGTGGAGATGGATATATTTGGAAATATCTTTATACAATTAAACCATCGGAAATTGTAAAGTTTGATTCAATTGAATTTATACCTGTTCCAGAAAATTGGGGAATAGTTGGAGAGAGTATATCAATTAAAGAAAATTCTATAGATGGAAAAATACATTCAGTTGTCATTAAACAAAGAGGAAATAATTACGAACCAGCATCTTCGACATTTACAAATATACCAATTTTAGGAGATGGTTCTGATGGTAAAGTAACTGTAACTACTGATTCTTTTGGAAAAGTTATGGATGTTTATGTTACTGATGGAGGGCAAGGATATACAAATGCAACTATCCAATTCTCTCCAGGTGCTCCAGGTCTTACAACATCTTTATTAAATACAGGAATAGGTGCCACATCACTTGCCACATTTGATGTAATCATACCACCAAAAGGTGGGCATGGATATGATATTTACAGAGAACTAGGAGCATATCGTGTTCTTGTATATTCTAGATATGAAACTTTAGAATCAAATCCTGATATTATTTCTGGTAATGATTTTGCAAGAGTTGGTATTATCAAAAATCCTACAATATTAGGAAGTAATACCGAAATTTTAAATACTTCTTTGGTGAGTGGTCTTAGTGCTCTTAAGTTTACCGGAAGTGCAACCACCGCAACAACCTATGCTGTAGATTCTACGATTACTCAAACTATTAGCACTGGATCTACTGCAATTGGTTTTGTAGCATCTTGGGATAACATTACAGGAGTTCTTAAATATTACCAACCAGTTGGATTAGGAACAACTGGTGTTGGATATAAAATAAATAAATTTACTTCATCTCCTGGGTCTGGTGGTAGTTTATTGATTACTGGTTCATCTATGAATGGAACTACACCATTATCAATTAGTTCTGGATTTAGTGGTATATCGACAATCATAAATAATCGAACATATCAACTTGGAATTACTTTTAATTCCGGTATTGCATCAGCAGAATACAATAAAAGGTCTGGAGAAATCATATACATAGATAATAGATCAGCAATTCCCAGATCTTCTAGTCAAAAAGAAGATGTAAAAATCGTATTGGAATTTTAAAAGAAAATGCCACAAAACACCAATTTAAATGTATCACCATATTTTGATGATTTTTCTGATTCAAATAATTATCAAAGAGTTTTATTTAAACCCGGAACTCCAATACAAGCTAGAGAATTAACAACATTACAATCAATACTACAAAACCAAATTGAAAAGTTTGGTAAGCACTTATTCAAAGAAGGTGCAATGGTCATTCCTGGACAAATAGCATACGATTCCGAGTATACTTGCATTCAAATAGATGAATCACATTTGGGTCTTCCAGTTTCTCTTTATATTGAAAGTTTGATTGGAAAATTAATTCAAGGTGAAATTAGTGGTGTTAAAGCAAAGGTAGAAACTTATATTAATAGTTCGGATTCCGAAAATAATAACTATACCCTTTATATTAAATATCAAAGTTCCGGTGAAACTGATTTTACCACAAATACATTTGTAGATGGAGAAAATTTAGTTACTTTAGAAGATATTACTTATTCACTATCAACAATAAGAACTGGAACAACATTTGCGACAACAATACTTTCAAATTCTACTGCTATTGGTTCTGCTGCTAAAATCGAAGAAGGTATTTATTTTATTCGTGGTTTTTTTGTAAATATAAACAAAGAAACAATAATACTTGACCAATATACAAATGTGCCAAGTTACAGAGTAGGACTTTTAATTAATGAAGAAATAGTTGTAGCATCTGATGAATATCTTGATTTATTTGATAATGCCCAAGGTTTTTCAAATTATGCGGCTCCAGGAGCAGATAGATTAAAAATATCTACATCATTAATTAAAAAAAATATTGAAGATTTTAATGATGAAAATTTTATTGAACTTTTAAGAGTAGAAAATGGTTTATTGCAAAAATTTGTAAAAAATACAAATTACAATTTAATTCGTGATGAATTGGCAAGAAGAACATATGACGAAAGTGGTGACTATTACATTAAGTCATTTGATATAGTACCAAAAGAATGTTTAAATAATAGAACTGGAAATAATGGAATATATTTTGAAAATCAAAAAACAAAACAAGGAAATCAAGTATCCAAAGATTTACTTTGCCTTTCAGTAAGCCCAGGAAAAGCTTACATAAGAGGTTATGAAGTAGAAACCATTAATAATACAATAATTGATTTAGAAAAACCAAGAACTACAGACACTGATTACAATCAAGCAATCCCGTTTAATCTTGGCAGACAAATAGTTTTAAATAACGTGACCGGTTCTATTCCAGTTGGTTTTGGTACAACATCGTATGTAAATCTGTACAATGGAAGAACTGCAACTGCTGGTATATCTTCAGGAGAACAAATTGGAATTTCTAGAGTTTATGATCTTAAATTAAAAAATGCTCCATATGCCAATGCAATCACTCAATTTGAAATATCATTGTATGATATACAAACATATACAATTTTAACATTAAATGCAACATTATCTCAAACACTGCCAGCATTTATTAAAGGCAAAAATAGCGGAGCAACTGGTTATCTTGTGAATAGTATGAGTTCATCAAATATTATGAAATTGTATCAAGTTTCTGGTTCTTTTATTAAAGAAGAAACAATAGAAATAAACGAAACTACAGAAAGAACAATTGTCAATATTAGAGACTATAATTTTTCCGATGTTCACCAATTAGTTGGAAATGGAGTAAGTTTTACTGGAGATCCATTACTTTCCAATCAAATATCAATTGCACCAACTGGTACACAATTTACTATTTCGGCAAATTCTGGTGGAATTAGTACAGTTACAACTTCAAATCAGAATTTTTATATTGGAATAAACACAGGTGATATCATTTCTTACAGCAAACAGGGAGAAAGTTTACCCGTTTATAATCAAGTAAATCAAATCAGCACCTCTTCCAAAAGTTTGCAAATTGTAGCATTGCCATCTATTTCTGGAATTTGTTCTGGATCTCTTCCAAGTTCTGCAATTACGACTAATGATCTCAAAAAAGTTACACTTGAAGTTTTAAATACTACAAACGTGTCTCTATATTCTAAATTAAATAAATCAAATATTGCCAACTTAAATTTAACTGGATCCGATATCACAATAAGAAGAAGTATATTGATTACAATTACTAATAATGGATATACCAATTTATCTTCATTATTAACTTCTGCAGATTTAACATTTGTTCCATTTGATGAAGAAGATTATAATTTAACATTTTCTAATGGAACAATAGAAACACTTTCAAATCAAAAAGTTGATCTTCAAAATAATAGATTATTTAATATAAGTCAAAATGGATTAGCAACATTTACTTACACTTTAAATAAAATAAATGCTAAAACTAAAAAGAAAATTTTTAATAGATGTTCATCACTAATTGTTAACAAGTCATCATCTCAAGGTTCTGGTATCGGTGGAACTACACTTAATGACGGATTGGCTTATAGTTCGATATATGGTATTAGAGTTCAAGATAAAGAAATTTCTTTAAATATTCCAGATGTTTCGAATGTTATTGCAGTTGTTGAATCATCAACAACAGGAGATCCATCCTTACCATATTTACAACTTATAAATTTAACATCAAATGTTTTAAATTCAGTAAAAGGTGAATTAATTATAGGAAAATCTAGTGGAGCAGTAGCAATATTAGTATCATCTGTAGGAACAAATCAAATTGATATAGTTTATTTAAATGAAAATTTATTTTCAATAAATGAAACCATCATTTTTCAAGAATCACAAATTCAAGCATCTGTCTCTTTTCAATTTCCCGGTGATAAAAATATAAAAAATAATTATATATTTGATGATGGGCAAAGATCGGAATATTTAGATTATTCAAGAATTATAAGAAAGTCCGATAGTGTTGCCCCATCTAAAAAAATTAAAATAATTTACAATTATTATACTATAAGTTCTTCAGACACTGGTGATTTTGTTGGTGTAAATTCATATGATAAAGATCGATATGATCAAGATATATCATTTGTTGATGGAATTAGATTAACAGATGTTCTAGATTGCAGACCAAAGGTATCTAGTTATTCCGGATCTCTATCACCATTTGATTTCCAATCAAGAATATTTGAACCACTAAATGGATCATCTACTGATATTTTTGCAAAAAATAAAAATATAAATCTATCTTATGATTATTACCTATCTAGAATAGATAGAATTTTCTTAGATAAAGATGGGGCATTTATTATCAATAAAGGTGTTCCTTCACTCGCACCAAAAGTTCCAAATGGTCTGGATTCTTCATTAGAAATAGGAACAGTATATTTACCTGCATATTTATTTAATGCATCTAGCGCAAAAATAAGTTTAGCAGCTCATAAAAGATATAGAATGCAAGATATATCAAGTCTTGATAAAAGACTTTCGAATGTGGAATATTACACTTCTTTGTCTTTACTTGAAACTGATACTCAAAATTTAACAATTAGAGATAAAACCACACAATTAGATAGGTTTAAATGTGGTTTTTTTGTAGATAATTTTAAATCATATAATGGTGGGGATATTTCAAATCGTTTATATAGAAGTAGTATTGATGCAAATTCTGGAGAATTAAAACCACAACCATATACTACAAGTATTGATCTTTTATTAGGGTCAGAATCAATAATTGGTATTGGAAATGTTTTTGACCCAAATGCAGATTTAAGATTTGTAAATGATCTTGGTTCCCCAAATATCACAAGAGTTGGTGATGTTGTATGTTTGAAATATACTGATGTTGAATATGTTAAAAATAAATACGCAACTAGATTCGTAAATGTAAATCCATTTAATGTTGTAAATTGGATAGGTACTATTGAATTAAATCCTTCGTCAGATACTTGGATTGAAACTAGAAAAACAGAGAAAACTGCAGATATTGAAGGTTCTTATAATTCTGCAATACAACAACTAAGTGTTGACACAAATACTGGATTATCGCCAGTCGATTGGGGATCTTGGGAGACCACTTGGACGGGAATACAACAATCTCAAGGTCCAACAGTTTTTTCGTCACAAACTGGAACATCTTTACTTTCCGAATCCTCATTTCAAAGTGGTGGATTTACAAATGATGGACAAAACTTTGGAATCCCAATCACCACAGCACAAACATTTCAAGATAGTTTTATTAATTTTTCAAATCAAACATCAATTACAACAAGAAATCAAACAAGAAATGGAATTCAATTTGGAGTTTCCGAAAGATTTAACACAACAAATCTTGGAGATAAAGTAATTTCTAGAGAAATTTTAACATATATGAGATCTAGAAATATTGAAATGATAGCAAGAAGGCTCAAACCAAATAGTCAATTTTATGCATTTTTTGACAATATTGACATTACAAATTATGTAATACCAAAACTATTAGAAGTTTCTATGTCTAGTGGAACTTTTATTAATGGAGAAACTATTACTGGTGTATTGGGATCAAAAACCATTAAATTTAGATTATCGACACAAAATCATAAGTATGGACCTTATAATAATCCATCAGAAGTGTATGTATCAAATCCATACGATACAACTAGTATAATTTCTTCTTCTTATTCTTCAACTACCAATTTGTTAAATGTTGATACGGCAAGTTTAGAACTACAATCGGATTCGAGTTTTTATGGATGCATTGCAGTAGGAATGAAATTGATTGGACAATCGAGTGGCGCAATAGCAAATATTAACAATTTAAGATTAATTAGTGATAATGCCGGTACGTTTATTGGATCATTTTTTATACCAGATCCAATTTCTCCATCGGCACCAGTATTTACGACAGGAACAAAAACTCTTACATTAACTACAAGTTCTACAAATTCAACAGTTTCTGGTTCCGCACAAAGTTCAGGCGAAACTAGTTTTTCTTCTAGTGGAACATTAGATAATGTAGAAGCAACAACATTACGTATCAGAAATGCTGATATATCAAGAAATACTAGAACCGATGATAGAATAACTACAGAAACTGATACAAGATTAGTATCAAATACTACATTTTCAAATCGCACAGTAACACAAACAAGATGGGTAGATCCACTTGCACAATCATTTGAAGTTGCGGATTCGAATGGTGTATTTATAACTAAATGTGATATTTATTTTCAATCCAAATCAACAAACAATCTTCCAGTTACTTTACAAGTTAGAACTATGAATACTGGACTTCCTACTCAAACAATTTTGCCTTTTGGTGAAGTTATTTTAAATCCAGATCAAGTATCTATCTCTGATGATGCTTCAATTCCAACCACATTTACATTTCCATCTCCAGTTTATCTTGAAACATCAAATTCTTATTCTGTAGTTCTTTTATCTGCATCTGACGAATACAATGTTTGGATTTCTAGAATGACAGAAACGGACATTTCTACACTTTCAAGACCAGAAGCAGAAAAAATAATAGTTTCACAACAACCACTTTTGGGGTCATTATTTAAATCCCAAAATGGTTCTACTTGGGATCCAAGTCAACTTGAAGATTTGAAATTAACAATTTATCGTGCAAATTTTGTAACTGATGCTGGATCTGTGAGATTTTATAATCCAAATTTAGACATCGGAAATGATCAAGTTGTATCGCTGAGATCAAATCCAATTCAAATGTATTCTAAATCGAGTTTTATTGGTATTGGGACTAGTATTTCATCGTCTGATCAACAAAATCTTTCTTCTGGTGTTAAAATTACACAAAAAAATAATTCTAATTTTTCTTCAAAATTAGTAAAAGTTCTTGGTGGTATCAGTACAGGAACAACTGGAACATTGGTAATAACAAATCCAGGAACGGGATATACGACTACAGTATTCTCAAATGTAGACTTGATTAGTATTAGTGGTTTTGGTAGAGGGGCTAAAGTAAATTTGACTGTAAATAATGGAGTAGCAATAGCAGCAACAGTTTCTATTGGAGGAACTGGTTATGCTGTTGGTGATATTTTAAGTGTTGCATCAACAAATACAGGAAATCTTGGAAAGAATCTCATTTTAAGTATTCCAAATACTACTGGTATTATTACATCAGTAAATAGTTTGATTGTTGACAATATTCAAGGAAAAATAAATGACACAGATCCGACAAAATATCTTCAATATGAAGGATCTTCCGGAATTGCAACTATATCTAATTCTAGCATAACATCTATTGTCGAAATTAAAGACGGATTACGATTTAAAGTAAATCATAATAATCATGGAATGTATTCTCCTCAAAATAAAGTAATTTTAAGTGGAATTGAACCAGATTTAGCACCATTAAAATTAGCAACATCTTATAGTAATACTTCAACTGCTGATATTTCATTTACTTCTTCCGTTGGAATACTTACAACGTTTGAAAATATTCCAGTAGGTGCAGGAAATACGGGTTACATATTAATTAAAGATGAAATTGTTGGATATACATCGGCAAATGTGGCAACAAATACTATAACCGGAATCGTCAGAGGTACTATTCTAGAGTCATATGATGCTAATCAATTAGTGTTTAAATATGAATTAAATGGTGTTTCTTTAAAAAGAATAAATAAAACTCATACAATTTCTGGATCTTATAATATTGATTTGGATGAATATAGTATAGCATTAGACCAATCTACTGGAGGTTTAGATAGATCTACCGGTAATGTAAATGGTTTTTCTGAATTATTTTTTAATGAAACAAAATCAGGAGGAACATATGAAGCATTTTCTCCTGTTGTTGGATCTACAAAAGGACCAAAAGCATCTCAAAATATTCAATTTAATATTATAAGACCAAATATTCAAACACTATTACCACAAACTACAGAAATTAGTTCCAAAATAAGAACATTTTCAGGAACAAGTGCGGATGGTACTGAAATATCATTCGTAGATCAAGGTTATCAAGATATTTCTTTAAATTCTGATAATATTTTAACATCACCAAGAATTATTTCTTCAAAAATAAATGAAACAGCAAGATTATCGAATTATCCAGGGGCAAAATCATTTACTTTAGAAATGTTACTTTCGACTGGTGATCCAAAAGTATCACCAATGATTGACTTAGATCGAACTAATATTATTACAATAATGACAAGATTAAATAAACCAGTAGATAATTATGTTACAGATTCTAGAGTAAATAGTTTAACTGATGACCCACATGCAGCGATTTATGTTTCAAAAATTATTAAATTAAAACAATCTGCGGATAGTTTAAAAGTACTATTTGATGCTTATCGAGATGCATCTAGTGATATTAGAGTAATGTATAGAATTCTGAGAGATGATACATCATCACAACAACAAGCATTTGAATTATTTCCAGGATATACAAATTTAGACAATAATGGAAATATAATAAATGAAAAAGATAATAATAGTTTACCGGATAATTTAGTTATTCCTTCTATAAACTTTAATGATTTTGGAAGTTATGAGTTTACGGCAGATGCTCTTCCTTTATTTAATGGACTTCAAATTAAAATTTTAATGTCTGGAACAAATCAAGCTTTGTATCCAAAAATTAAAGATTTAAGAGTAATTGCAACAAAATCATGATACCAGTAAAAGATCATAATTTTTTGTTTAGGGACGAAAAAACTAATGCAATTATTAATTGCTCAAGTCTTGACTATCAAAAATATCTAAAAATAAAAGAAGATAAAATGAATGAAATTAAAAAATCAAAACAAATAGAAGAAGATGTAATAAAGATCAAAAATGATATTGACGAAATAAAAGATTTATTAAATAAATTAATATTATCTAAATGATAAATATATTAGAAAGTAATATATTTACATTCAATGGCAGCATATGTTAGTAACATAGTAATTGATGTTGGATCTGATTTTACTCAGACATTTTATCTTGAGACTACTTCGAATACACCATTAAATTTGACTGGATATACTGCTACTTCAAAAATGAAGAAGCATCCCTCATCTAGTTCCACTGCTGCCACATTTGTTGTTTCTTTTCCTAGCCCAAATTATGGAGCATTGAGATTATCTTTGGGGTCAACGATAACATCGGGTTTAAAACCAGGAAGATATTGTTATGATGTATTATTAAATGATGGATTAATAAAAACCAGAGTCGTTGAAGGTAGCGCACTCGTTACTGCTGGAATTACTACAGGTTAACAAAAATGGCAAACATAAGAGTCAGAGCTGGATCTCAAAATGCACTCAAAGTTATACCGTTCTTTTCTGGTAGTGGCGTCGAAACTCTATTAAGTGGATCAGATGATGTTAGTACTAGTGGAGGTTTATTGAATGGTATGACTCTAGTATATAATTCTTCGACATCTAAGTGGGAAGCAACTTTAGATCTAACATCAGACAATGCCCAAAATTTAGACATTGATGGAGGTATCTTTTAATGTCAAGTATAATTAAAGTTAAAACGTCTTTTTCTGGTAATGGTGGGGGAAATTTAAGTACATTGGATGATGTTAGTACTAGTGGAGGTTTATTGAATGGTATGGTTCTAGTATATAATTCTGCAATCTCTAAGTGGGAAGCAACTTTAGATTTAACACCAGGAAATACCCAAAATTTGAACATTGACGGAGGTATCTTTTAATGGCAAGTATAATTAGATTTAAAAGATCCACAGGAACCATTGCTCCGACAACTCTTAACTATGGGGAACCTGGTCTTACGATTGGGGTCGGAACGCACGGCAATAAAGGTGGTAGATTGTTTGTCGGAGACAACTCCTCCAACCCACTAGTAGTTGGTGGTAGATACTACACAGACCTTTTAAGCATTGCTCCTGGATTAGTTGCGGGTCAATCAAATCCAACAACTGCGGCAAATGGATTTGTTGCTATTCTTGACAGTAATCGTAAAGTTAATCAGTGGAACGTAGATAAT
>Ga0181357_1000086_pt1 | contig 28965 bp, 38 predicted proteins | sample Fa13VDMM110DN_FD_130094 | JGI IMG/M metagenome (GOLD analysis project Ga0181357, IMG submission 130094) | Freshwater viral communities from Lake Michigan, USA - Fa13.VD.MM110.D.N | ecosystem: Environmental > Aquatic > Freshwater > Lake | place: USA: Michigan | collected 2013-09-24 | reverse complement strand
TAGAGATGCCGGTGATAGTGGTTTATGGATTAAGTCTTGGATATCTACGTCTTCTCCGTTTTCTTGTGATTTACAAATAACACAAGATGACGATGAATATGATTTGAATTGTTATATTTACTTAAATAGAAAGCACGAAATACATAATTTTACAATTTATTATAAAAACGAAGACTTTGAGTCAGTATATGATCGTGAATATTTAGATCAATTTGATTGTCTTACAAAAGAATATAAAATATGTAAGTGTGACAATTTGTGTGCTCATAATAAAGATCAATGTGAAGACTGTTACATAAACGATTACGAAAATGATGAGAGATGTTCTATCTGTTTTGAAAATAATTATGCATGGATTCAGATAACTGGGTCTGACGGAACGGGATGTAATCACAAATTTCATAAACACTGTATAGAGAAAATCGGAAACAATAAATGCCCTCTGTGTAGAGCCCGTTTCTGTAAATATGATGATGTAACTGAATTATAAAAAAGTATATTAGGTAATAACTTAGAATAATTAATTTTAAATTTTAAAAAAATTTAAAGTTTAATTCTTACTCATTATTTATTACTTCTTCTTCTTTCTTTTAAAAGCGTCAAGTACTGCTTGAGACGGGCCTCGTCTAGGTGCTTCTTCTTCAGCTTGAATTTCTGCTAACTGATCAGCATAACTTGGAGCAGCTACCATAACGCCGGGTACACTTGGAGCGGCTCTAGCGTTTTTCCGCAAATCTCTGTATTGTTTCATCAAATCGCGTTTACTCCAATCGTTATAAGTAGATTTATGAGCTTTATTAATTAAGACTATATTTTCTATTAGATCTCTTCTAGTCATAGTAGATAAATATTTACTTTCTTTATTTTTCTCTCTATCTTTTCTAGTTTCAACTACATTTGTAGTAGGTAAATTTAAAGTTGTTAATAATTTAATCATTGCCGGTTTTGTCTTAGGCATTGGCGGGCAAGTATCGCGTTTATACTTGTTCATTACAGCTCTCATTTGGGCTACAGTCATTTCTTTTTCTTTTGGAGGTGTAGCCATTTTATATATTAAAAGTATTATTTTTTTTTCTTATTTTTTACATAGATAAGTTAGTACTTATTTTTCACACTCCAGTTTTTTAAGTTGCTCCGAAATTAATTTCGGAGCAACTTTCCTTTAACTCTTTAATTTTTAAACTGTTTAAGCTTCATTGTTTTTGTTCCCAATATTATCAATTAAATGTTTTATTAGTAAAGGAGGAACACATTCTCCTAAAACTTGCCTTAAAAGACTTTCATTAGCCCAATCGGGAATATCCCAATCATCGTTCAATCCAGTTAGTAACATAAGTTCGTGTATTGTTAAAACTCTCGCATTATCGTATGTTCCATCTGATTTTATTTTACCCGGATGTACATTATTTTGTGATGATATACTACCATTTGCCATAGTTATTGTTGGACTAGGGGCATCCCAACTTATTCTTTTATAAGAAGTTGTAAATGCTTTAATTTTGCGACCATCTTTTGATGGATAATATATAGCATTATCAAATGCTGTTTTTCCCGAAGGTGTATGCTTCATCCACAATATATGTTTATCATTATGTTTTTTTGCCCTATGCCAAGGATAATCACTTGACTCTCCGCTTTCTAACGATGGTAAATGTCCAATCACATCTCTGACTGTTTTTATATATTGTAATTTAAGTGGAAAATTCCACTTAGAGAGGGTTTTTAGAGATAACAGTAATATTGCTCTTTTTCTTTTTTGTGCAGTACCAAAATTAGAACTATCTACTATATCAGAATTTATGTTATACAATTTACCTAATTCTTTTTCAAACACTTCTAATACTGTAGTAGTAATATTATTTAATGTTATGTTTAATTTTATGAATTCTGGTACATTTTCTATTAATATATATTTTGGTTTTAATTTTAATATAATATCAATTATATATGTAAATAGGATATCTCTGTCATCATTTTTTTGTTGTTTCCCAGCTTTTGAAAATGATTGACACGGAGGAGTAGCATATATAAAATCTACATTATGCTCTTTACTTTTATTAATTATTGTATCAAATATATCTTTATTTGTTATATCGCCATTAATCATTTTAACATCAGGATAGAAATGACTGTATAATTTACTCCTATTAGGTAATAATTCATTTGCCACTTTTATAGAAACATATTCTCCAATATATGTTTCTCCTATTCCAGCACTTGAAAACAATGATAAACCATTAAGTAACTCAGGCATTTAATTTGTAGCAAGATTAAATTTTATATTTTTTTCTTATTTTTTTAATCTTGCTACAAATTAAATGTTACTACTTGAATTATTCTGCGGAACTAAAAGTGTAGGAAAAGTTTTTGAAGAAAAAGGATATAAAGTTATCTCTCTGGATAACCGTAAAAAAACCGATCCTACATATTGCGTTGATATTTTAGAATGGGACGGATATAAAAATATTGAAATGCCAATTCCAGACTTTATTTGGGCTTCTCCTCCATGTACAACATTCTCAATCGCATCTGGGGGTAGACATAGAACAAAAGCAGATATGATCGGTTTTACAGAAGATGCGAAGATAGGTATTAAAATATTACAAAAGACTTTAGAAATAATAAAATATTTTGAAGAGAAAAATCCAAAGTTAAAATGGGCGTTTGAAAATCCGCGTGGATTAATGCGATATACAGAAGAAGTAAAAGATATTTTAAGATCAACGTGTTGTTATTGTAAATACGATCATTGTTATAAAAAACCGACTGATATATTTTCTAATTTTCCTTTAGAGTTATTAATGTGTCGTGAAAAACGGGGTGAAAAAACTTGTCATCATCGCCGTGGTAACAAAGGTATACATAGTGCTAAACTAAATGATAAGTTTAAAATACCGTCAAAATTAATAGAATATATTTTAGAACAAATTTAAAATAGTTTATATATATAAAATGGCCGATTATTCTCAGATGAAAATAACTGGACTAAAACTAGAATTGAAGAAACATCATCTTCAAATTTCTGGTAATAAAGCAACACTTGTTAAGAGGTTGACAGATTTTCTCAGACCTCCAGAAGAGCGCAAAGAAGAGCGCAAAGAAGAAAGAGAAGAAAAAAGTAATCGTACTCAATCTCAAAAGCAAATCATTAATATTTACACAGATGGTAAAGTTGTTGAAGATAAATCTGATGCTAAAAATATTTACATTTCTGGCGCTTTACCAAGTAGACCGTTTTTACCAAGTTCAAGTAGTTCAAGTAGTTCAAGTAGTTCTAGTTCTGGATTAAAAAATCCGATCGTTTCTAAATTTCCCACAGTTCAAACAGTCAAGCCAGTTTTTTTCAAACCAACAGAAGAAAAGAAGCAAGAAATAATTAGTGGTATTATTGCTCCTAAATCATCTGCGATCGGGGGTGATGAAGAAGAAGATGATACTCCAAAACGACCGTTGCCTAAAAAATTAGTTCTTAATAAAAAGTTTTCAGATAAATTACAGAAAGTTTTTTCTCAAAATACAAATACAGATTTAGCAAAGTCAGTTCCACTTCCTCCAGATATTAAACTTCCTATTCCAACTTTAGATTTTTCTTCAGCTCCTCCTCCTCCTCCCCCAGATTTTGACGTACCTAAAAAAAACCCCAATAATGTAGCATCAACTCTACTGGCTATGACTGGAAAAGCTCATACTGATTTTTTTGAAGCAAAAGAAAAATCCCAGAGTTTGAATACAAATCAAGAAAAAGTTTTTAAATATATAATAAAAAAAATGGGTAAAGTTGATAATATAACTCCAGAACAACTTGTAACACTTGTAACGTCTGTTTTAATTAAAACAGATGTACCAGATACATGGTCTAAAAATGAGTCAAATACGGTAATTAAAGCAATTAGAAAAACAATAAAAAAATATGAATAACATTTAAAAATTATAATTACTAATCATAAATGATTAGTAAAATTATATCTCAAAATTCTAGAAAAATTCCGTGGGGTTGGAGTACTGCATTAGATTTAAAACAGTGTAACTATAAAGTTAGAAATGAAAAAGATATAAAAAATTACGTCTACCAACTGTGTGATCTAATTGATATGAAGCGTTTTGGAGAATGTAAAGTAGTTCATTTTGGATCTGGAAATAAATCTGGGTATAGTATGGTTCAACTTATTGAAACTTCTAATATTACTGGACATTTTTGTGATGAAGATGCTTCAGCTTATATAGATATTTTCTCGTGTAAAGAGTATAATGAAATAGAAATGGAAAAATTTACAAAGAAGTTTTTTCAAGCTGAATCGTATGTTAGCAAAACAATTTGTAGATATTAACAATTATTATTTATTTAAGCATAAGTAATCATAGTCTGATAATGGCTGAAATCACACGCTGAAGTAGCGGTGAAACTAACATCTAACGGATGTGTCAACGTATTTTGAAAAACAACGTTTCCAGGACTGTAACAGATCATCTGTCCACCGTTTTTCTGATAATACGAAAATAGGCGTGCTGTTGTTGAATTAATAAAAACGTATTTATTTACAAATTTAACGGAATCAAAAGCCGCCCAAGTTGTAGAAGATAACGTATTTAACGATACTAGAATTCCGTTATCCAATACTCCATAACCAATAACATTACTTGCTGCTACACTATTAATCTGCCCAATAGTCGTGATGGTCATTTGTTTATTCGCTTCAAACGGATAAGTAAAATTAGTGCTTCCGATCCCCGCAGATATTGGATTAACCACTATGACAGGACCGGGATAAATAGGTATAATCGGGTTGGATGCCGAATTAGAACTAAATTTAAGCAAAACCGGTTGGACAATATTTCCATCAACTTTCAGTTCGCCGGTATCTAACGAATTACATTTAATCGTGTTTGCTCCTACGTGCATCCAATCTTTTATTACCAGATCAGAGGTCAGTTTGTTCAAACTCATTTATATATATAAAATATTTTTATTAAATTTTTTAAAATATTTTATTAATATAAAATGTCTCTGAATAAATTCACAGATTTATCATCTAAACCGTGGATGAGAATAGGATGCGATGCAGTAACATGCAATGCGCTTCTTGCCAATACATCTGTTACGACGCCAACTGTTTATTGTACAACTCTCAATCTTGCGGGAGAAACTATCCGAGCAACTCCTCTTGTGTATAGCAGTCTTGGAAATTATACAACTGCATCAATTTACCCCGCAATTACAACCGTTGTATATTCAGCAACTCCAGGTATGGGAACTTTGGTTTCAACTGGCTATAAAGCCGGTGATCAACTTAAAATTGTAACTCGTGGAATTATCAATTCTGCTACTTCAAGTAATGTAGTTGATGTTTATTTATATGGTGGTGCTTTACAGATTAGTAATATTCAAATTTCTTCTGGAGCTTGGACTACTTCTACTGATATAGTTATTACAGGTATTTATAATTTTATTAATGCCACACAAGCTTATTTCTACTCAAGTGTTTCTTTACCAACTGATATTCAAAATCTTGCTTATTCTACTATTAATTTTCCCGCTACAGTGCCGTATAATCAAACTATCGCATTGAGTGCTGTGGCTGCTTGTAGTTTTTCGCATTTAAATACTACTATTACTTTAATTTAAATCTAAGTAAAAATTTTATATATTATTAAAATATAAAATGATGGATATTATACAAGTTTTAAATCTTATCATAAAAGCAATGGTAGCAATTGAAAAAATGGTTACTTTGGATGGTGAATCTAAAAAAAACAGTGTTATAACTTATATGAAAGAAAATTTACCGGAATATGATAAATACGCCAATATAATCCCAGTTGCGATTGAACTTGTAATATTACTTTCAAGACAGCCAAAAATAGCAATAAATCTTAAAAAATATAGTTGTATAAGTTAATAAAGATTAAAGTAAAACACTCTATCTATTTTATGGACAAATTTTAAATAACAATTCAAAGTTGCAGTGACATCACAAAGTGAATTATGGCATCCTTTAAACTCTTCTCCAAATAATTTCAAATGAAGTTCTTGAAGTTTGGGCCACTTAAAATTACCATACATCCCATCTATTTGACAAAATTTTATTGTTTCCATCATCGTGCAGTATGACCGTTTTTCGCTAAACAAATCAAACTCCTTCAATCTATCTAATCGCAACATTTCAGCTTGAATAACTTTTTTGTCAAAAGCATGATTATGCGCTACATTCAAATCGCACTCATACATATCTACAAAAAACTCCCCGATAACTTTACCGAGTTCAACTCCTTTCTCTTGTGAAATATCATCAGTTACTCCGTGTATATTAGAATTCATAATATGGATCGGACATTTAATAATATAATCAGCGGTTTTAATAATTTTTTTCAAATCTAAATCGTATACTATCCAAGAAATTTGAACAATATGCGGATATTCATTTACATTTAAACGATTCATATTTTTGATTTTTGGCAATAACCCAGTCGTCTCTGTATCAAAGAAAATTATAGTATTACTCATTTTTATTTAAAACAAGATAGTTTTAAATAATTATATTTATAATTTAATTTAATTTAATTTTGAGTTAAATCATTAAATTTACATCGGATATTTCCAATAACACGTTGATAAGTAAAACCGGCAGCTGGAGTGCTTATTCGGATTTCAAAAGCTACTGGGAGAGCTTGAGTAAAACCAGTATTTCCAACAGTTGCTTTAGAAGTAGTATACAAATTTTCTTTGAATGGTGTAGTATTATCTTGATATTCAGCTTGTAAAACAACCGCTAAATCTGAAGAAGAAGTTCCCCAGCCATTATATGCTTGAAATTGACCACTTATTTTATGATAACCTATAGTTCCTATAGGAAAATCTTGTGTAACAGATGTTAATAAATTCCCATCAAAATAAACTCCGATTACAGTTCCTGTTGTAACAGCAGCAGACAAAATACCGATAGATTCAAATTCATATAAACAGTTATTACCGATTGTAATAAAAGCAGAAGAACTACCCAAAGTTGTAGTTGTTGTTCCCATAACTGTTTGGGGAGTAGCATTAATAGTATAAGTCTGTGGGATAGAATTGAGAAAAACATATGGCGATATTGCGTATCCTAAACCAGAAAATTGACCTGACATCATACTAATTGCTCCTCCAAGTGGAACTGTGGTTGGATATAGAGTATTATGAACAATTAGATCTCCAGATATATCAATATCTGCAGTTTCTAAATTATCTGCTTTTAATTCGTGACACGCGATGTTCATCCATTGATTTGTTACGGCAGAGCTTGTGAATTTATTTAAACTCATGCTTGTTTTTATTTATTATAAATATTAAAAATATTTATAATTTTTTCAATTCATCTTTGGAGTTGGAGATAATATACCAAGACAAAATAAAAGTAAAGAACTGTAATGTCTCTGACTTTCACATTGGGGATATACTACTAACATAGTTGCTGAAAAAACAATTAATCCTGATAAAATAGAAACTTGAACTACATATTTAACAGCATTTTTATCAACTCGTAAACAGCACGAAATCCATTCATTTTTTTGTGAAACTGCTACTACCGGTTCAATAGTAATACTCTGATCCATTTATTATATACTTTTTTTAATTAATTAAAAATGCTTTAACTTTTTCATCAATCAATTTAATTTTCCTCTCAATAATTTTGTGATAATTTAAATCACTCGGTTGTTTTTCTAGAATTATTTCAATACTATCATATGCCTTATCAAGTATTTCATTATATTCATTCTTAATTGTATTACTATCATCTTCAGTTAGATTATCTTCGTCGTCAAAATCTTTCAATAAGTCTGTTATATCTATGTCTAAATCTTTCATTATTTTTTGGATCTGTTTTTTGTATTCATCATCCTTAAACAAGACTCGTTTAAGTTTTGGAGTAGGTTCAACTTTTTTCTGTTTAATAACTTGCGGTAAAATTGCTTCAACTGTTTTTAAAATATTTTTCTTTGGTTTTTCTACTTTTACTTTTTGAATTACTTCTACTTCTTTTACTTTTTCTGGTTCTGGTTCTTCTTTCTCTTCCTCTTCATCTTCAAAAATCGGTTCTTTAATAACAACTCGTTCGTTTTTAATTTGTTCTAAAACTTCTAAAAGTGCTACTGTTGTGTATGAGAAATATTTTTTCTCGTAGCGATTCAATTGTTTGATTTGTTTCAACAGCGATGCTTTTGTAACTTTTTTAGGTTCACTCATTTATTATATATACTTTTTTTATTTTAAAATAAAATAAAAAATATTGTTATGAATTTTAGATTTTTTTAGCTCTGGTTTTCTTTACTTTACTAACTGGCGCTTCTACGACTTCTGGTTCTGGTTCTGGTTCTTCTACAATTTCTTTTTGGACTCTAGTTTTCTTTGGAATTGCTTTCTGCGCTACTAGGACATCTTTTCTAACTTCTTTCGTCAATTTATTAACTACCATCAAACTATTTCTAACTTTGGTACTGTTAGATTTGTTGGGTTTGACATTGTATGTGATCAATTCATCGTTGTATGCTTGGATCGCTTGTTGTAAAAGTTCTGTATTGCTCATTTTTATTAATATAAACATTCTTTTTAAATGATTTTAAAATTATTTATTTTCTTTTGAGCGATAAAATTTAAATCAGTTTACGAAAAGTATAGAGTTATACAACACGCATTACAAATTGCGTTTATGATACGTACCTCTATGAGATCGTTTGCGTTAACTGCTCTTGCTGTAATAGTAGCAGATTGGCTTGTGGCAGACGCCACTCCAACAATAGCGCTACCTGCTACTGTATTAACTAAAATTGATAACTGAGCGACTCCCGTTGTTTGTACGGAACTTGACCATCCGGTAATACTACACGCAATAGGACATCTCCATTGCGTCAGATATGAACTTGCTATTACACTCGTACTAGCAGTATCTGCCCATTTTGAAGGCGTTAAATAATCTCCTATTAATATACTTTTGCCGCCAAAATTTTGCGTAAATCCTCGTGAATTTTCCCAAGTCGGAGCCAAAGCCCCGTTAGATTTTAAAAATTGTCCAAGCGTACCTTGCGCTAAAACACTGGTAGTATTTGTCGCTGATTGATATAATAATTGGTTAGTTGCTACCGCGCTAATATTAGTAGCCGTAGATGAATTACCCGTCAAATTACCAGAAAATATTGAAGTTGTTAAAGTATTGGTACTAGGTTGATAACTTAAACCATTGTCTACATTCACAGTTCCGCTTGGATCTAAAGTTGTACTTACATTACTACTTGTACTTAACATCGGATAAAAAATACTTGCTGAAGCGCTAACGTCAGTTTGTGATATTTCTAACGTATTTGAGGATGTTCCTACAAAACCTGCTACTAAAGCAGTATTATTACTCGTGAATGTATTTCCAGTATATTTAGTCGTAGAAACTAATCCGAGCGTATTTGTATTTGGGGTATATGGCAGTGAAGTGTCTGTGCTAACTGATTGTTGATCTTGAGATGATGAGAGAGGGACAAAAGTAATAAAATATGGACTTGTAAATGCCGAACCGTCCGTAGTTTGAACCTTAGATGAACTTGTACTTGCGCCAACAAAACCAATTCCTGGTATAGCAGTTGTGCTTGTAAAAACCGAACCATTGAATAAAGATGTTGTTAATTTATTTTGATTTGGGATATAATTTAAACCTGAATCTGTTGAAACGTCTTGAGAAGTAGATGAAGTAGATAATGGCACAAAAGTTGGATAGTAAGTAGAAGAAAATGCTGATCCGTCAGTAGTCTGAATTTTATTACAACTACTTGCGTGACCTACAAAACCGATTGCCGGTGGTACAACAGTACTAGTATAAATACCGCTATTCATCGCCCCAGTTGTTAATAAATTAGAAGTAGGAATATATGAAAGACCACCAGAATCAGTGCTTAAAGTTGATGTAACTCCAGTAGTATTAGCATTAAAAACTGGATAATAAGTTGAAGCTGAAGTGGTAATTGATGTAATATTAACAGTATTCGTTCCTGAAGCCCCCGCTGAACTAATAGTCAAGTTATCCGTTCCGCTTCCTGCTATTGTAACATTAGTTCCTGCTGTTAAAGAAACGGGTTTAAAATCAGTAAGAGTGCTTGTTGTTGCTATTAAAGTCGTGCCTGTTCCTCCATTTGTAAAAGTATAAGAGCCTCCGCTTGAATTTATTGTTAAATCATTTCCACTATCTGTTATAGATATGTTACTACCTGCCGCAATACCTTTGGTTTTTAATGCTGGATTTCCAGAAGAAGTAGCAACTAAAGAATTTGTTCCTACAACTGTTCCTCCTGTAGTTAAACTTATTAAAGTAGAAGGTAAAGAATTTGTTAAAGTTATTTCAGTAGATGTATTTGTTAAATTTATTCCTGAACCTATTAAAGATTTAAGATCAAAATTAGGATTTGTATTAGAAGAAATAAGTGACGTTCCAGAACCAGCTGAATTAATTGATACTGGAATATTAAGACTATCTACGTATAATTTATTCGTTAAATCATCTGGATTAATTGGAACATAACTACTTGTAATTTTATTCGCCGTTAATTGAATTGCTTTTTCAACTGTAATTTCAGTTAAATTTTCTAAAATACTTGATCTATCACAAGTAGTTGCCGTTGGATTTGAAATCTGAAGAATTCGCCCAACTTGCGCTGGTAGTGTTCCTGAATATGTTATTCCTGATAAAGGAGGTGTTGGAACTGCTGACCAATATGTGTTGCCGTTGCCATCTGTAGATAATATATCTCCTAAATTTCCGTTTGTTGCTGTCGTTAAGTTGTATGTACTTGTATCGTCGCAAACAACTGTTAGAGAATCATTAACGGTTAAATTATCTACAGAAACGTTTGGAGGTAAAGTTATACTGTTCAAAACGATTAAATCATCGCATTCAAGAGTATGAGCACCGATTTCAAAATTTAAATCAAGGCCCGTCTGGAAATTGGTGAATTTATTTAAACTCATGCTTGTTTTTATATTATGACAATATAAAAATATAATAACTTTTAATTTAATACAAACGATTACCTCTGGCTTTCATTTCTAAGCCAATAATCTCTCTTCCCATAGAAGTATTATAATCACTTCTACTAATTTTTTGTTCTAGATCCCACGACGATGAGCCATATTTAAATGGAATATTATCTGTGTCTTTATTAAGATTTTTAAAAGGAGTTGTTGTATAGTCAAAATTTATAGGAGAACTATTATTCTGATTAAATGCGTTTAATGGTCCTAGACCACTTCTAATGCCTTCAAGATATTCACTTTGCGCTTTTGTATGATACATATCATATTCTTGTTCCGCTTCAGATTTAAAATATGGTTTTACAAAACCTAACGGATAAGTTGCTTCTTGAAGTGAATTCACGTCAATATTATAGTTCATTAACATAGCCGGAGAAATGTTTCCACGGTTTTGATACTCTGGGGTTACCATCGTTCCAAGAGTAGGTTGAATTGCTGTCATTTTATTATACATATTATTTTAAATATTTATAATTAATAAAAATGTTCAAAGTAAAAGAGCGAAATTCTTATTCTAATAACGAAAAGGTCTTTAGAATAGCGAACATAAAAGGCTCTGCCGATAAACTAACTAAAAGAAGTTTATTTCTTGTTAATGATGGATCGGGAGAAGACGAGATTAAACTTGATGGGAAAGAATATTTTGCCCCGTGTAATCAGTTCAGAAAACATCAAAACGAAAGGCTTTATGTTGCTGGGCCGTCCGGATCTGGTAAATCTACTTATGTAGCAGATTATGTTACTCAATTTTTGAAAGAAAAAGGTTTAAACGATACAACAGTTTATATATTTAGTTCTGTAGATTATGATAAAATTTTAGATGAAAGATTTGGGGATAGAATTTATAGAATAGATGTAGATGATCCGGTCTGTTACGAAGAAGGATATCACCCAGAAGAGTTTGAAGAAGGATCTATTATTATTTTTGATGATGTAGACAAGATTAAAAATTCAAGGTGTAGAAATGCTATTTATATGTTACGTGAAAATGTTTTAGAAACTGGGCGACACTATGGTTTAACAGTTATTTCAACTTCTCATCAACTTTCTAATTATGCTAAAACAAGAACTTTATTATCAGAAGCAACTTCAATTACTGTATTTCCACGCCACGCTGGGACGACTCATTATATACGTGAGTACTTAAAAAAACATGCTGGTTTTGATCAACTAAAAATAAAAAAGTTTTTGTCATTAAGTAAAAATTCAAGGTGGATCACTCTTTATAGAAATGCTCCACCATATGTCATATCCGCGAAATGTGTGTATAGAATTCACGATGAATATTTGGATGATTAAAAAAATATAAATTTTTTTTAAATCTATTTATATAATAAATGAACGCTTGGATGAAACATTTAATGGCATATCATAAAGCACATCCGAATATGTCTTTAAAAGAATGTATGCATAAAGCAAAACTAACTTATAAAAAATAATAAGTTTCTATAATAAAATGAGTATAGACAATATTGTTAAAAACTCTGAGGCATATTCTTTATCGGATAAAGAACTTATAAATCTAACAGATGGACAGTGTAAAGTTATTACTTATCAAGATCTTGAAAAATTTAATAATATTGATGAAGTTCTGGAACCGTTTGGTGCTACAGTGATTTTATATCAACAAAAAGAAAAGATCGGACATTATACAGTTTTAATTAAACACTCTAACAGTCTTTTAGAAATTTTTGACTCATTGGGTTTGGGTTTAGATAAAGAATTAGAATTTTCTGAATATAATAAAAAACGACACGGAGGACGTGCTATACCACATCTATCTATCTTAATTGAAAATAGTAAATATAAAATAGAAGCGAATTTAATTCAACTTCAGAAAGACGGAAAAGATATTAATACTTGCGGTAAATATTGTGCTATTCGTATAAAATTTAGAGAAAAAAGTTTAAAAGATTTTGTAAAGATGTTTAAAAGTAGTAAAATTATGGATAGTGATATGTGGGTTTCCGCTCTAACACTTTGTTTTGTATAAAATTATATTTAAAAATTTATTATGTTAGATATAATAAATGTTCGTACAACCAACATATAGTTTGTCTCAAACATCTACTCAAAATGCGTTGGACCTTTCCGCACTAAATTTATCTCAAGGTAAATCAAATACTGTAAATGACGACGGAGATTATGTATACTATAACGTAAATATAATTAACCGAAATGAACCAGATGGTAAAATTGCTAAATTTAGTGAAAATCGTGTCGTACCGGTTTTACAAAAACCATCTGATTATAATATTTGCTGTGTTCGCTTTTCAATTCCTTCTATTAATATTCCAATTCTATTTTTTGACAATTATTCTTTTTCGGTTAAATTATCTTATGGCGTGTCTACAGTATCTCAAGCACTTGTTTGGATCCCAAATGGTACATCTAATCCATATGCTCCAAAACAACCCGTTTACGATTATCAAGAAGTAGTTAATTCTCTAAATGTAGCACTTGCTGCTGCTAAAACTGCTCTAAATGCATTACAACCCGCAGTTATTCCATTTGATGCTCCATTTATAACTTATAATGCTGAATCAAGTCTTTTTGATCTAAATGCTGAAACCGCAGGATATGATTTATCTCTTCCAAATTTTATTACTATAATTTTTTCTGCTGATCTATTCGTTTTATTTGCTAATCTTCAAGATTTCTTTTTGAATGCTAATGAGACTCAAATTATAGTTCAAGATAACTTTAATAATTCAACAGTATATAATTCAAAACCATATTTATTTATGAGACAATCCCAAGAAAGCCTTGAACTTTGGGCTGAAATTAATCGTATTGTTATTCTATCTAATTCTATTCCTATTAGACAGGAATTAAGTCCAACACAGGATGATGTAACAAAGAGAATTTTGTTTGATTTTAACGTAACAGGAAGACCGGATAAAGGAAAAATAACTTTTTTTCTACAAGGACCGCCAAGATATTCAGACATGCTTTCTGATTATCCTATGACTCAAGTTGATTGCGAATTTGTTTGGGCAGATTCAGAAGGTAATACATTTCCTATATATCTGAATGTAAATGATAATGCTAGTATGAAACTTCAGTTTGTAAAACGAATTAACTTGCGTTTGAATGGTTATTAACTTACTTAAAAATTTATTATATTTTATATAATAAATGTCTTTAACGAATAAATTATCCGGAGACAACATCTTCTATAATTTAGAAATAAATGGAGAAAATCAACAAACTAGACAAGCGATCTTCAACATTAACCGCACGGATGTAATTTTAGACAATCCAAGCGATTACTATCTAGGAATTATAGATTTTTCTCTTCCATTATATTCAGTACCACTTTTCAGTTTTGTTAACGGAAGATATAAATTTTCTCTATTTTTTGACAACTTAACATTAACAAACGATTTACTCTGGGTTCCAGAGACTATAAACACATCTCCAGTTTTTCAGAGTGTTTATTCTTATCAGTCATTTATTACTTCTATGAATAATTCTCTAAAAACTTTATACAATAACATGCAATTTGCTAAACCTTTATTTTTACCTACGGAACAACCTTTTGTTACTCTAGATAACGATCTACTTTCTATTAACATACAAGAATGGTATTATCTAAATAATTCTTTCATATTGTGTAATAATCAATTGTTTGAATTTCTAACATCTATATCACACTTTTTCGTTACCCCAACTCTTGTTAGATTTTTGTATGACGATCATATGCCATCTTATATGCGTGGTGGTATAAAATATTATAAATTAACTCAACAAAATAGAGATTTAGATAATTGGTCTTCTTTAGTCTCAATTTTATTTCAAACAAATACAGTTCCAGTTGCCGGAGAAATTATAGGAGCGCAAAACAACGAACAAATTTTAGTTCTTGGAGATTATATTCATCTACCAAATTCAAATAGAACTGCTTATTATAATTTTGTTTCTAAAGCCCCAATTAGATTATGTGACTTAAATAGTAATTATCCTATGACACAGATGGATGTGACAATTAGATGGTACAATAAAGAGGGCGCGTCAGAAATTATTGTTATATCTCCAGATCAAAACGCCAGAATGAAATTGGTTTTTGTTCGTAAAAGTGTAGAAGATCAGAATAACATTGATTTAGATGGATATGGAATAAGATGAAAAAAAAAATTATTTTAAAATAAAAATTTTTTTAAAATAATTTTAATATATTTAATATAATAAAATAATATGAGTCTAACAAAGATTCAATTTCCCAGAAGCCACGTTACTTCAGATCAATTTAAGACTTTTCTTGTCAAACAGGGTGGATCTCGTGTAACTCAGCAGGTTTTTGCTTCTAATTCTTGGGGCAGTGCCGGTGCTCCAATCGTTCAAGCATCTTGGAACGTCAATCCTCCCTCTACACAAACTTTGGTAGATCGTGACATCCGCATTAAATGTTATCTTTCAGTTGTCGTAGATCAACCACTCCAGATAGGCACAAATGACGGACTTCGCCAGTTCCCATTGGCTAGTATTACTGACGTTATTACCGTCCAGATTAACGGTGAAACTCTTTCACAGAATACTTCTGATTTTAATAACGCTATGCTATGCTTTGGTAATATTCCGGAAGATAGAAATGGGGCAATTTCTACTTCTCCAGGAATGCCCGATCAATTTCAGCAGTATAATAATTGGACGACTCTCGGTTCCGCAAGAAATCCGTTGGCCGATTATGGTGAAAATTCTGCTGAAATGAGTCGTGGAGGTTTCCCCGTTGTTGTTGCTCCAGGCGGACTTTCTTTTACTTGTGAAATCACAGAGCCATTATTTTTATCCCCGTTTTCCAACGGACTTACTGATGAAGAAGCCTTCTGTAATATTAATCAGTTGAATATCTCTCTTCGTTTTGTTCAGTTGGTAAATCGTGTTTTGTGTCACTCTTCCGCAGGAAATGCTATTACCGCAGTTTCCGTCTCGTTTACACAGGCTCCAGAACTCCTTATTAACTATATCACTCCCCAAATTACTCAACCACTCCCTACCGTTCAAACTGTATCGTATTCTAAACTCCAACAGTATATTAAACCCATTACCGGTTTTGTTCAGGGAACTTCTCAAACCGTTATTTCTGATAGTATCAAATTGTCAATGATTCCTTCGCACATTTATTTGTTCGTAAGACATGCTCGTTCTGCGTCTAATTATTTGGTCTCTGATTCTTATGCCAAACTTTCTAATATCAATGTTCTTTGGAACAATCAGTCTGGTCTTTTGGCTACTGCTTCAGATCAAGAACTTTATTCTATTACTCATCGTGCTGGATCTAACTTGTCGTGGGCTCAATATTCTAAATATCGTGGTTCCGTTTTTTGCGTTACTATGGGCGATGATATAGGGCTTCAGGCAAACGAGACGCCAGGATGTGCAGGGCAATACACGATAAGTGTACAGGCTACAGCGACGTGCTTGGGTGGAACCGGTGATTACGAGTACTTTCTCGTTATGGATATGCCAGGAACTACTTCAGTTTACGAAAATGGGTGCAGATCAAGCATCGGAAACTACTCAGAATCAATGGTCCTAGCCGCTCATCAAAGCTCAGAAAGTATGGATCATCAAGTTTTTACTGCGCTTCACGGTGGAGGTCGTAGCGTTCGTGGAGGTGCTTTCGGAAGCCGTTTCAAGAGTTTTATCCACCGCGTATCTGGAGGAATTCAGAAAGCCGCTCAGTTCGCTCAACCGTTCGTTGATAAAGTAGCGCCCGAATATTCACAACTTGTTCGTGGAGTCGGAAGTGTCGCTGGAGAAGTTGGAAATTTGACTGCGGGTTCTAGAACATCTGGAGGTCGTCTTTCTCGTATGCGTCGTTAAAAATAATAATTTTCATAATAATATTTTTTTATATTTTATAATATAAAAAACTATATGCCAAAAACTAAACAACCGTCTGAAACACTCAGAACGCAAATAAAGAAAAGTAGAAAAGAGATCACAGAAAGTTCTATAAACGCTTATATTATAAGTCTCAGGATGTTACACGACGCTTGTTTTGAAGATCACAAAGGGGAACAATTAGACTCTAAATTTCTCCATAACTTTGAAAAGATTAATAAATGTTTAGAGGAAATTGAGAACAAAAATACACGTAAAAATAGGCTTACGGCGATTCTCGTAGCATTGGATTCAGAAGAAAAACCAGATAAAAAACTAATAGATAAATATCAAACAGTTTTGAAGACACTTATGGTTGATGTTAATAAACAAATTAATAGTCAGGAAAAAACTGAAACCCAGAAGAATAATTGGATTGAATACGATGATATAAAAAAGGTATTAAATAAGATGTTAGAAGATATTAATAAAGATAATTTGTGGACTAAAGAAAAGTTGTCAAAAACTGAATACGGATTAATTCAAAAGTACGTACTGCTTCGTTTTTACGTCTCACATCCTATGCGTAACAACGTCTCAAATACAAAAGTTCTATCTCAGAAAGAATATGATGATCTAAAAGAAGATGATAAAAATTCTCATAACTATTTAATTAGAGAGAAGAATAAGTATAAATTTATGTTGAATAATTTTAAGAATGTAAAAAGGATTGGTAAAAAAGAAATAACAATAGACGACAATATAGCAAAATTACTGAGTAAGTGGTTGAAAATAAATACATCTGGGTGGTTTTTTACTCTCAATAATAAAACAGAGCCTTTAACATCAAACGGAGTAACAAAAATAATGAATAGTATTTTCTCAGAATATGCGAATGGAAAGAAGATAAGTACGAGTATGATACGCCATATTTCAATCTCAGATGATTTGAAAAATGAACTTACGATAGCGGAGAAAAAGAAGAAAGAAGAAGCAACTGAAAATAAGTACCAGCACAGTTCAAGTATGAATGATACTTATCGGAAAATTTAAAAGAATTTTAGTATTTTATTTTAATTTAAATAAAATGTTGTTGTATAATAAAATGCCACACTACACAGAATCTCTTTCAGAAGAAATACTTTTCAAAGCAGAAGAATTAAAAATAGAAGAAGAAGAAGATGAAATTAATAGTTTAACTTTCAGAGAGTTTTACGACCTTATAGATAATCTCAAAAAATTACATCCAACGTTTAGACCGCAAGACTTCAAACGGTTTATGAAAGGAGAAGATTTTAAAGATCAATATGATGATGTTGTTTTTGCGTTTTTAGACGATCACGGTTATCCAGATATGAGTAATGATTATGTTAAAGATGTTGTGATCGCACTGTCAACAATTGGAATTGAAATACCGCAAAAACTACGGAGTGTAAAGGAAGAAGAAGAAAATAATAATGTTGTTGAAGATAAAAAAGATGAGTTACTACCCGAAATCACAGTACTCGCTAGACAAACTACAGAAATCGTCGCGTAAATTTAAGAAGTACGATGCCATCTTAATTAATAAGATTAATAAGAAGTTAATAACTATACCTTTTGGAGATAACAGATATGAACAATATAAGGACACTACAGGCTTAAAATTATATTCAAGCATAGATCACGGAGATAAACAAAGAAGAGCATCATATAGAGCACGACACGCTAAAGACATTAGGGACGGTTATTACTCGGCTGGATACTTTGCTTTAAAATACTTGTGGTAGGAAATGTAACTATGAAAACAACAAAGAAGAAATATAATAGATATTGAAATGAATCATATGAAGAATTTCAATATTTCATCAAATTTAAAGAGAAAAGTAGGAAATCCTAAAATTCCAAAGAAGAAATCCTATAAGACATTAATAAATAAATTTATTTAAACCTTTGTATAGGGGGATTTAAATCTAAATATGCCTTTCATAGTTAGATTTTACTATATTTCTGATTTATTACTTTATATTTCTGATTTTTCATACTTACATATTTATTTACTTTCATATTTACATTTAAAATTAAAAATGTGTATTAAAATAAAATGCTTTTTAAACTCAAAACAAAAACTGCTCATACGTTTAAAATTTTAGCAGAGATACTTTACAATAACGTAAAGAACATTTGTCTGGAGATAAATAAAGATGGAATTAAAATACATGCTGTAAATTCTCTACGATCCATCTTTCTTGATATAGAATTGTTTTCTGATAACTTTAATTTGTATAAGTATAAATCAGTAGAAACTTTATACGTTGGTATGTGTGCTTCTCATTTCTATAAAATGCTCAAGTCAATAAAAAAGAAAGACTCTCTCTGTTTATTTATATCCGATGATAATATACACGAACTGGGTATACAAGTAACTTCTTCTGAGTCAGAGAGAGTTACTACTTCATTTGTAAATATTACGTCAGAACAGATCAATATTATAGAACTTCCTAGCGGTTATATAAAGTCTAATTTAATTCAAGCAAACGAGTTCTCAAAAATGATAAAAGATCTACAGATGATCGGAAAGACTATACAAGTAGTTAAAGATAATTTTCTTGCTTTTACTGCATCTATAGAAAGTTTATTCAAAAGAACTGTGTGTTTTGGAGAAGAAGATGATTCAGAAGATGAAATTTTTAAAGATGTTTATTCTACAGAATTATTCTCTAATATTAATAAAATATCAAGTATCTCAAAAACTGTTCACGTATATGTTAAAGTATCAAAACCGTTGTATATAAAATGTGACATTGGATCTTTGGGTGTTATGCGGATATTTATAAAATGTATGGGAGATATTAATGATGATAAAAATGATTTAGAAGATGATTAAAAAGTTTAAAGAATATTTTAATTATTATAAAATGGGATTTAATACTGCTTTAGAAAAACTGCGGTTTATTTTATCCGATGATGTTAATAAAATATACTACTATTATATAGAAAATCTAACTTGTGTCTATGTTATGAAATTATATGATATACTTAGAAAAAGTTATAAAAAACGATGTAGATTTAATTGTGTTACAGATAAATTAAGACGGTATTACGATATAAAATTTATCAAACAAATTGATTCTGGTAAATATGACGACGATGGCTATTTAATTCCAAGTGCGATGAAACAAATTAGGAGTGATATACCTCTTATAATTTTTGGGACATAAAATTAACATTTTGTAATTTTTCTGATCAATACATTATTTCTAACTTCCAACTCATTACAAACCATTTCGCTACAATCAGTACATATGGTTTCGCTACATATTTCTTGTTTGACAATTTTTAAATTTATAAACTCTTCAGATAGAGAATGATAACATAGTTTGACTATTTTTTCTTCTTCTATTTTTTTTTGTAAATCATTAAAAGTTTTATCAGATATTCTTATACAAGTCTTATATGGCTTGAAATCTACTTGATATGATCCATCTATTTTCGTTAAAAAACTCTCTAAATAATCTATCTCATAAAAACCGTTTATAGAGTTATTCATTATGTCTTGAGTCAATTTACAAATAGATACGTATGTTCCGTCTGTTAGGTTTTCTTTTTGATCATCAATTATTGATTGAAGATCTTGTATGTTATTAGTCATATTTATTTTAAATTACTTTGTCTTAAAGTAATATTTTTATATTATTTAATAACAAAATGACTACTGAAAATCCAAAACCTTTTTTAAAATGGATTGGTGGAAAAAAACGACTTATGACAAAATTAGAAGAATATTTTCCAAAAAAGAATTATAACAGATATTATGAACCTTTTTTAGGCGGTGGGTCTGTATTTTTTAATTTTAAATCCGGAGCATCCGATACTGCTACAATTTCTGATTTAAATGGTACTTTAATTGATACATATATATCTATACGAGATGATTTAGATGAATTATATAAACATTTAAAAGTTTTAGAAGAAAAAAATACAGAAAATGACTATTATATTTTTAGAGATGAATTTAACAAATTAAAAAAAGAAAATACGAATAAAACATATGTATCAGCACTAATGATATATCTTAATAAAGCTGGATTTGGAGGTGTTTATAGAGAAAATCAAAAAGGTGAATATAATGTTCCTTATGGAAAGTATAAAAAAATTAATATTACTGATAAAAAAAATCTCTTAAAAATTCAGGAATCTTTAAAAAATGTAAATTTATCTTGCTCTAATTATTCTGATATTCTTAAGAAAGTTAAAAAAGGGGATTTTATTTATTTAGACCCACCGTATGCTAAAGAAAATAAAACATCTTTTACAAAATATCAAAAAGGGGATTTTGATGAAAAAGAACAGAAAAATTTATCTTTATTATTAAAAGAATTACACGCAAAAGGAGTTATGTTTTTACTTTCTAATTCAAATACTAAAATTATAAATGAACTTTATGAACATTTTACTATAAGAGAAGTAACTGTTGGTCGTCACATTAATAATAAAAATAAAGGAGAAAGTAAAAAGAATAATGAAGTTTTAATTTTTAATTATTCAAATGATGAGTAATATTTTTTATATTATTTAATATAAAAAGAATGACTAAGCCTCTAACAAACGCAGAACTGATTGCGGAAATTTCTGAGTATAAACGCAGAAGATGTAGGGCTATTCCAACCTTGAAAAAAGAACTTGTTAAGATGTGTGAAGATCTTAATTTGCGTACAACAAAAGCTGATCCAAAAGTACATGCTGCTTTTAACGTTCCACTTCCTCCGCATATGTTACCTAAACAAAAATATACAAAAAAAGAATTAATTGTAAAAATTGCTAATATTACGAAAAACACAAGAGCGTTTTATAAAGATTGGACTAAACGACAGTTAGATAATCGTTGGGATGAAGTAAAGCCGAGATAAAGTATAACTTTTCTGTTCTAACTTTTGACTTGTGTTCGCCTTCTGATTTACTAACCCCGCTTAATTTATTACTTTTTGACCAAATTTCTATAAAGTTATCTGGGGTATTATATTCTGAAACAAAAACTAAATTATTTTTACTCATTGTTATACACCAATCATAAAAATCTTTATTATTAAATTTACTAGCGTAATGTGATTCTGTGGAATTATATGGTGGATCGCAATAAATGACAAATCCTTTTAAGTCCGAAAACTGAGTATACTCGCCGTGACTAAAAACTACGTCTTTTAGTTTTTTAGCAATATTTACTACTCTATTACTGGCTGATGTAGAATTTATGTTCTTACCGTATTTTGGAGCGTAACCTTTAAAATATTTACCCCCAAATCCGTACTGATGCCCTACATATCCTTTTTCGGCTAAATCCGTACTTGTTTTTAACTTGTTATATTCTTCTTCTGAAACGTTTGTAGGAGGTATCCATCCTTTCTGTGCATCTTGCCACATTAAAATTACGCTATTATTTAAATCTCCGGCTAATAAATTACTTGTTAAATTTTGAAAATGATCTGGAATATGTTGATATACTCCTAGCATACCGCAAAACGGTTCACAATATCCTTTTACATCAAAATTTTGTTTTTTTACTTGCGCAGAAATTACTTTAGCTATTTCGTTTCCTATTTTTAATTTACCTCCGTGATATGAAGTCATTTAAATTTAATAATATAAGTTATTAAATTTAATAAATTAGTATTTACTTGAAAAATACCAATGAGTATCTCGTTCCCTTAAAAGGTTCAGAAGAATGTATAATTTTAGATCCGTCAAAAATTATACTACTTTCTTGTATGTTAAATTTGGATTCTTCCCCGTTTATATGTAATACTGTGGAACCTTCTGTATAATCTCCAAAACCGATAAGTAAACTTTCTCCCGAATTTTTTTTATCTTTATGTTTTTGACATATTATATTTTTATTCACATAAACTGTGCTAAAATTAAAATTAGGATAATGTAAATCTATAAATTTTTTAAATAAGGGTAATATGTGGGGATGTTTTTTCGTATTATGACTTTCTTGTTTTTCCCCCCTATAAGTAGTTAATCCAAAAGATGTCTGTCTTGCGTTTCTCTGATTTGTGGTTCCAGTACGTAGAGAATGATGACGACGAGGAATTACTCCTATATTTGTAAATACGGTTGGGATATTAATTTTCTGTAAAGCGTCGTAGATCTCTTTTAAATTATTTTTATCATCTTCTGATAATTTTGTTTGGATAACTTTTTCCATTTAATTTATTAAATTATTTTTAAACTTATAAATTTAAAAATATTTCAAACTAAAGATCTAAAATCTTTTCTAATTTTTGTTCACAACTTTTAAAGTGTCTTTTTCTCTCATTCTTCTTAATATTCTTTTCACATATAATACACTCATATAAATCTATTTTTTCAATATATTTGAAAGAATCATCTAGTTCGTTTTTATCCCAATTTTTTAAAGGATTTAACTTAAGAAAGTTTCTAATGTTTTCTATATACTTTTTCGGATATACATTTTTCGTTCCCGTTTTACCACTTAAAATTTCTCCTTTATGAACAGTTCGTTTAACTCTAATTGCGCAACATTTATACTCTTTTTTATATACACTCGCTATATGATGACTTAACTCTAACAATTTTCTGTGTTTATTGTATTTCTTAATATTACGTGTCTGATGCGTTGGATTTAATTTAAAACCGAAATTTAACATGCTGGTTATATAATCTTCATTGTCAGGTTCTGCTAATAATAATAACTCAACAAGACTTAAATGATCTACCGGCGCATCTTCTAGATACACGTTTCCTTTCATATGTAAGTCTTTGAAAAATGTTAATTCTTCTCTTAATTCTTCGTATGTTTTGCTTTCTAATTGTTCGTAAATCATTTTGTTCATCGTAAACATTTTATAAATGCGTATTTGTTTTTAAATATGTTTTTAAAAAATTGAATTTTAAATTTAAATTGTAAGTAACTAACAGAATGACTACTTGTCAAAGAGGCTGCTCCGGATATTGGGATGTTAGAAGCTGTTGTGAGTTGGATTGTAAAGCGAAAAACTCAAATGAACAGTTCTATAAATGCCCTATGAAATTACCTACTATTTGTTTTACTCTTGGAAACGACTATGAACTTTATAAAGTAGTTAAAGCCGGTAAATGGTGGATTATCAAAAAACATTTTAAACTTAATAAAGACGAATTGGAAGAACTAAAAGAAATGCACGCAGAAGAGCAGGAAGAATAAGGACAAAAAACTAAACTAACTATTATAAATTTTATTAAAATTTATAATTCTAATTCATACAATAATTCCATGTGCTTCATAAAACATTTTCTTTTGATTTAGATTGTGTTCCGCAGAATATCTACCTCTTCGCAGATCTAAACCCATTTCGCGATATTTTTTATTCTTATCCAAAAAGTCTTGCGCTTGTTTTGCTTTATTTTTATCTTTAGTTTCTTGCTTTTCCACATCTGTTTTGAGAGGACGACCGGCTTTTTTAGTAAATTCCATAATGTTAGACATTTTCTTATTTTATATATGATAAGTTTTTAAATAGTTTTTTAAAGAATTTAAATTTTAATAAACTATTTAAATAATATGTTTCTATATATAAAATGGAGCAGATATACTTTTATAAATCTGCTGTGGTTGATGACAAAAAGATTAAAGCACAAGATCTAATGTTTTTAGATGCCAAAAAGAACGAACATAAGTTTTTTTGTTCTCGGGATAACATATATCCAAATTGTAAACCAGGTTGTAAAAAATATACTTCTTTTAAAAATATAGACTACTTTTTAGAGTATGAAAAAACACTAGACAAAAACGACTTAAATATGTATGAAATGTTGACCGATGAAGTAGTTGAAATTTATGACATAGATGGTGATTATACAAAAGATACTTTTCTAAACGATGATGGTAGTAACATTTCTTATGATAGAGTTATTGAAGACTTTATTGACGCACGATTGGATTTTCAAGAAGAATACTATTCAAGTATTCCACTCTCTAGAAATAACTTTTTAATTAAAAAAACAGATGATCCAGAAAAGGTTGATACTCCAAAAGAAAAAATTTCTCTACACATTATAGTTAGAAATAATATGAAGTTTGAAAATATTACTTTACTTAAAAAATTTACTCAAAAGTTTAAAAAATACGCTTCTCAAGCTTACCCAAAATTAATTTTTGACAAGTCTATATATTCAAATAATCGTAACATACGAATTCTTGGACATTCCAAAGCCGGACAAGTTGGACGAAATTCTTATAGATATCCAGAGTTTTCTTTATTTAATGATCAAAGTGATCGTAGATTGTTTTACGCTTCTCATCTTATTGGAGAAGAAAAATATTACGATGAAATAGATGATAAAGACGAATTTATTATTGAGAATAGAGAAGATCCTATTGTATATAAAAATAGTTCTACGATTGTAGAACAATTAACAGACCTTATTTTAGAGTCTATAACTGCTAAAAAACTTTCTATATGTGACGCAGAGATTCCAGATAAATTAAATTACGCAGATTGGCAAAATTTAGTCTTTACAGTTTTTAATTGTATGCGGGATGAACTACCTTCTAACATTAAAAAAATGTTTGAAAAACTATTTAGTTGCTATAGACATGCTTCAACTTTAGATCTTGAAAATACTTGGAGGAATATGTCTAATTATATCGGCGCATATGAAAAATTAACTATCAAAACTCTTCATTATTTCGCAAGACAAAATCCAAAATACAAAGACGTTTTCCCAGACGAATTAAAAGAGCATAAAGAATTTTTTGCTTTAATATTATATAAAAAATTTCTTAAAAAAGCAAATAAAACTTTAGAAAGGAGTTTGGAGACTAATTTATATCCGATCAAATATATTCACGAATTTCCAAGATTAGTTCAGCTTACTGAAAATAACGTTTACTCATTAGAATATATTCAGAATATTATCAACTCAATCTGTTCAAATATTTGTAACGGTGGTAAAAACGCTATATATGCATATACAAAAGATTATGATAAATCATCTCAAAAAGATACAAGTAATTATACGATCAATAAGTATAAAGGTCTTAGTTCTGGAGGAGGTTTTTTAAATATATGTGTCAGATTAATTCATCCTTTGTTTGAATCAGAATTTAATTGTTATAAACTACAACAGCAAAATATAGCGAATGGTGCCAGAATTAAGCCAAAAGAAGAACTTAAATGTCCGTCAATATTTTGTTATAGAATGATGACTGATGATAAATCTTGTAAATCAATTATCTCAACTATGTTTATTGAAAATTTATTTAAGACATACAGAAAGGCTGTTTTTGAACCGTATTTACTAGAACAAAAAGTAAATAAAGATTGTCTTAATTTATTTACGGGATTTCCATATGTAGATTATCTGAAAAGTGGAAAAGGAACGTCTGATCTATATGAGAATAGTCTTATATTTAAAAATTTTAAAGAGAAACTATGTAACGGAGTAAAAGAACCTTCTTCTTTTGAATATGTAGATAATTATATTGCTCATATGGTTCAAAAACCTTCGGATAGACCAGATTCTATGATTATACTTTCTGGTAAACAAGGGACTGGAAAAGATTTATTTATAAGTTTTATTGAGGCTATGATCGGACAAGATAATGTAGTTCATATTGACAAAATGGAATCTCTACTCAAAAGTTTTAATAGTAGTATAGCGAAAAAATTATTAACAAAAGTAAATGAAATCTCTGACAAAGGTATTCACATAGATAAACACGATCAATTGAAAGAGAAAATTACTTGTAAATATTTAACTATTGAACCGAAAGGATTTGATTCTTATCAGATGGATCACGTATCCCGTTATATTGGTTTTACGAACAAAGACAATATTTTAAATGTAGAAGAATCGGATCGGAGATTTATGATGATTAAAACTGAAAATGATATGGCAAATAATATTCCTTATCATACTCAAATTAAGGCTGAAATGGATAGTATTGAGATGATCAAATCGGCTTTCTATTATTACGCTACAAAAGACATAAGTAAATATAGTCCTAGAATAATTCCAAATACTGAATACAAAAACGAACAGAAGATTAATTCACTACCATACAGTCTCAAATTTCTTTACAATTTATATAACGATACTTTAAACAATTCGTCAGAAGAATATTATAAACATACAGAAGATATTTACGCAGATTTCTTGAATTGGAATATACAAATGGGTAATACTAAAAATACTCTTAGAATGAATATGGTAAAAGATTTTGAACGGTTAGGATTAGAGAAAAAACGCTTTATAATTAATGAAAATAAAAAAGACGGATTTAAAATATCATATGACGATTTACAAAAATGCTTTAGAGAATATTTAAAAGATCAAGCTTTAATTCTACCTAAAAATTAATTTGTCTTTTGGACTTTTTTAAAAAAACAAAAGTCCACAAAAATCAAGTAGAGTGGAGTTTAAAAGACAAAAAAAAGGACATTTCCTTTTTTTTTTCTATTCCTATATACTATATATATATTACTCTTTCTATTTTTTTATTTTTTTTTTATTAATATAAAAAAAAAAGAAAATAGTCTTGTTTTTCGTCTAAACTGTTAACACCTTCTGATTTTTATCTTTGGATTTTAGAAAAACCCTAAGATGACTTATTTAGACTGTTAATAGGTTGGCCAACTTTTTTTGTCCAACTTTTAAGAAAAGACGTTTTTTTTGTCTTTTCTAATTACCTATTTAAAAACTAACTTTCTATTATAAAAAGATGGAAGAAGTTCTTTATACATTCAACAAATTAACATTTATTAAGATCACCGATTTTAATCGTTCTAAAATACAGATGCAGTTAATAAAAGCCTTTAGAGCATGTGATGATCCAGAAAACTTAGCTGTTATATATGAGCGTTTTATGGATTCTGATTCAATAAAAAATAGAGCCGATATTAGGTTTTTAGAAATGGAGTCAAAACCACGTGCTGTTATAGAAGAAATGGGTGATATTTATAGACGAAATATAAGAATATATAATTAAATTTAATTTTTAACTTACTTACATTTTTAAAAGCTGCCACGACATTGATGTCGTGGCAGCTTTTAAATTACTTACATTTTTAATTAAGTATTTAAAAACAAAAGAGTTTTTAAATAAAAGATGAGTAAAGATTATATCGTGGAAGTTTGCATTTATTGCGATCAAGAAGTTGCCGAAACTGACACGAAATATTGTTGTATGTGGACAGAGTATTTTTCATATACTGGATTAGAAGATTTTACAAGTAAAAATTTTAAGCAAATGGTAGCGGGGAGTTACAAAGCAAAAAACAAAATACAAAAAACCAAAAGAAAAGATGTTGAGTACGATCTAGACGCTTATCATTTACATGCCGATGGAATAATTTTAAAATAAATAAAGGGGTATACCTTCAAATTTATCCAAAAACCGTTTTTCAGTTTACTTTACAGTTTAAATTAAATTTTAAAGTAACATAATTTTTGTCTTCAAATTAAAAATGATTTTTAAATACATATTTAAAAACAAGATCAGTATAATCAAATGGAAGCAAAAGCCGATAAAAAAACTATGATGTTTATTCCAACTGAATTAAAAGACACATATCTTGACAGTCAGTTTGGGACTGTTCCTACATTAATAATGATTGTCAAAGGAGACGATATTAATTGTTGTATAGACCGCAAATGCCCGTGTGACTGTAAAGACAAAATTGAACATTTTAAACTTCGTAAAAAAGATTTGAACGAATGGTTAAAAACTAATCCACACTTTTATAGAATATCCTAAATACTACGCAGTAAATGTAGCCTATTGTAAGCCTTAAAATTTAAAATTGAATTTTAAATTTAACTTTGTGGATAATTAACAGAATGACTACCGTTGTCAAAAATGAGAATATCACTTATACATCAATTAAGATTGATCCAAGAACTTTAACAAAAATTCTTAGATGGTTTGAAGTCAACGTGTATACAGTGTCTCAGAAAATATCAGAGTATAAAGACTACGAATCTAAATGGGATAGAGATGCCGGTGATAGTGGTTTATGGATTAAGTCTTGGATATCTACGTCTTCTCCGTTTTCTTGTGATTTACAAATAACACAAGATGACGATGAATATGATTTGAATTGTTATATTTACTT
>Ga0181357_1000083_pt1 | contig 29216 bp, 43 predicted proteins | sample Fa13VDMM110DN_FD_130094 | JGI IMG/M metagenome (GOLD analysis project Ga0181357, IMG submission 130094) | Freshwater viral communities from Lake Michigan, USA - Fa13.VD.MM110.D.N | ecosystem: Environmental > Aquatic > Freshwater > Lake | place: USA: Michigan | collected 2013-09-24 | reverse complement strand
TGGTTTTTAATTGATGTCAAGCGCGTCGAGATTTACGGCAACGCCAGCAAAAGTCGCTTGTGCCTGACTCCTGCGCAACGCGACATTGCAATCGCAAAATTTACCGCGCAGTTTTCGGTGCAGCCGGTTGTTGCTCTGGCGGTGGCAGCATGAGCAGCGAAAACGAAGCACACGGAGACGAGGATTGACAAAGGAAAGATCATGAAAAGCTACACGACAGCAAAATGGTACTTGGGCACGCATGACCACGCCGATTTTACTATCTGGGCCAACGCTGGCACGGACAACATTGGCACGATCAATAAGCAAGCCAACGCTGCCCGCATCGTCGCCTGCGTGAACGCCTGCTCCGACATGGCAGACCAGGCGGTGGAAATCGCAGCCCTGCGCGCCCAGAATGCGGAACTGTGCAAGGCTTTGCAGTTTGTCCTTGACGATGCGAACTCGACAATCGACTATGAGACGCAGATTGTTTCACGCGCAGCCTTGGCGAAGGGGGAACGGTCGTGAAAGTTTCTGCGCTCGATCACTATTCTGGAAGCTGGATTATCGTGAACCGCGCAACCGGACAAGCCGTGCTGGAAACTTACCAGCAATCGGTTGCTGAAAAAGTGAACCAGTCAAAATATGAAGTGCTGACCGCGCTGCAATATCTGGTCAGATTTAACAAGGAAGCGCAATCATGAAACCCGCGAAGAATCCCGCCGCGCAGTCCCTGGGCAGGCTAGGCGGACTCGCCACAGCATCCGGCATGACCGACGCCCAGCGCAAGGATCGCGCAACCGGAGCCGCTGCGAAACGCTGGGCGGGGCATGTCAAGGTGGCGCGGGGGAAACGGAAAGCTAATCCCCAGGCCGCAACTGCAGCGCATTCTCCCGACGAACCCTGATTTCCTCGATCACTTCCTCCCGCCTTTCGCGTTCCTGGGTTGCGCGTAGGCGGAATTTTTTATGTACGGCGGGATTCACTTCCCAGTGTGACGGCAATTTGTCCTGATTGATCTTTGCCTGCGGGGCCTTGACAACCCAGCCCGCATTCTCAAGGGTCACGTACAGCCCAGCCTTTTCAGCCTGCGACAGCATCGCCCATGCGTTGAAGTGTGGCCGCGTCACGTGGTCACGATGCGAAAGCGTGTGTATTTCGTGCGCTAGGATGTAGTTGGCGATTTTCAGCGCGAACGATGAACCGCCAGCGCCAAGCACGTCAAGGTAAAACTCCTGCAAGTGCGAATACTGCCAGTGCAGCAGCAGATCAGATACTCGCCCTGCCGTGTCTGCACTGATTGATTCTGATTGGCCTGGATGCTGGCCGTACTGTGCGAGATGGATCAGGTGAAACAGGCAGCAAAGCCGGGGAAACAATCCCTCCCATTTGCGCAGCGCGGACGCCATTGATCCGGGAATGTCGGGGGCACTAGCCAGCGCATTGGCTTTAGCCTGGAACTCCATCCGCAGCGCATAGGCATCAGGGGAAAACCGTATCGGCTGATCCGGCATGGCGACCTGTTCGCGCAGCCCGTTCAGCACGGCGAGATAGGCGGACTCTGCGGCAAAGTCAGGAAGTCGGTCCTCATCATCACCCGCTGGCCGCACATTGCAGATCATAAAACGCTGCAGCAGGCCATCCTCAGCCATATCGGCCATTTTCGCCTTCAAGCTGGTAGGCGTCAGGCACCCGGCAATGGAGGCGTCCCAGTTTGGCACGGTCATGAAATTGCCGACGCGGCCTATTTTCTTGGTCCCGCCATTGTGCAACTCAAGGATGCTGTAACGATCCCCGGATGCCCCCTTGGCGCTGTATCGGTCCAAATCGGCAATCGTGCCGGCGAACTCATCGCGGTAGATCAGGATTCCGCGTGGTGAGTCCAGCAGGGCGGAGCGAATGGCCTCAACCGTGAAGTCATTCAGCATAATCTGCTCGGAAAGCGGTTTTTCAGGTTCCTCCGGCCTTGGAAGCCCGTTTTTTACCGCATTTCTGCGTGTTTCCGCGTATTGCTCCATCGCATAGGTGTGATTTTTCATACGGTCGCCGTATGTGCGCGTCAAAGCAGCGTCTATTTTGCTGACCGGCTTAAGCCCAGCCTCGACAAGCCATGTTTTTTTGGTGGCACTAGCGCCGACCGCCAGCCCCCAAAAACAGGGCCGCTCGTGCCACTTCGTGTCGTGCAGCTTGGGCGTGCAGTAAAAGGCACCATCTGCCAGGCCCGCACAGGCCGCAAGAACACCTATCGCCACAGCGCCGGGGTCGCCGCCCATTCTCGCCGCCACATCGGCTGTAAATGCCCCTAACGGGCCAGGAAGCCAAGCCGGGTTAAATGGCAGACCTTCGTACAGTTTTGTGGACAGGTCTAGTGGATCGCCCCACAGGGCCTCCGCTGCGGCCTTAGATGGCCTATCGAAATGTTCTCGCGGGATTGCCACATAATCGCCGTGCGATCCGCTTAAAGGTCCGTCTGGAGCGTCTGAGAGCCATTCCGGCGGCTCGCCCTGCTTCGGCTCATGCAGCCCAATATCGGGTTCCTCGTCGTCGGGATGCCCCGCAAGGGAGGACGAGTCAGGGCTATCAGTGCCGCCAAGCACTGCCCGCGACGAGGAATTCTGTGATTCTACCGTATTTTCCGGCGCATCCGACGCATCCGGCGCATCCGGCCACGGAACCGCCGCAGCCTTGAGCCATGCAAGCAATTCCGCCTGATCGGCCCACGGATGGCTCGCCACCGTCCAGCCGTCCGGGCGATCGGCGTCCGGCCAGCATATCTTGCCCACGCATCCCATGCCGCGTAGCCGGAGCATCAGCCGGAGTTCCTCGCCAATCGGCTTGCCGCCGACAATGACCACGCTGCGCCCTGCGAGCGGGGCCCAGTCGGTCAGGTCGATGGCCTCGGCATCATCGACTAGATCCGCGCCGACGTAGGCGACAGCGGCGACCGGCAGCTTGTCCAAGAGGGCGTTGAGAACATCCGCCGCCGCCTGCCCTTGGCAAACCACAACTTGGTACTCGGCATTGGCCTCGGCATACCGCAGCCCGTAGAGCTGATTCAGTGTTGGCACTGGTGCCTGCGCTGTGCGCGCATACGCGGCTGGTTGCATCGTCCTCCCGTGGCGGTTTTTTATTCTTGCGCTGGCGCTGGCGTATCTGCTGCGTCTAGTTGATCCCATGAGCGCCCATGCCTGTATTCAGCAATGCGCGCAAATGTTATCTCGGTTTTCGGTGCCCATTCGCGCAAACCGTCGATGAAACCGGCAATCTCCGGCGCGGCTGCGCGGCGTTGTTCCTTGTTCATATCTTCCCCATGAATTCTATGCACTCATCGAGCGAGTGGCAGCAAAAACTCACGCCGCCTGCCTTTGCAATATCGTCAATGAATTTCTTCTGGTGATCGGCAAGCACGCCGCCTGCGGACTTGACTTCAACCGCAAGCGTTCGCCCATCACGCAGGACACCCATAATGTCAGACATGCCCCGCGCTGTGTTCGCCCGAATGTACCTACTTCCTTCCTTGAAGGTGCCGGAATTCTGCCTCCAGCACATGCGCACTGAAGGATGTTTTTTCAGGTAGGCAATGCACGCCTTGAGAATTTCCGCCTCGCTCATGCCTTCTGCCAATCTGCGAACTCGCGGTTTCGGCATCGCCTTGTTGTTGAGCCATTTGCCCGGAACTTCCTTGCCGGTAAATTTGCCGTAGAACTTCAGCGCAGCATCGTTGGCGCGAAGCTGATCGGCGAAGGAAATGCGGGTCTTGCGGGTCATTTGCCAGTCACGATCTGTCGCACGCGCTGGCGAGTTATCTTGTACTTGCGACCGATATCAGCCATTGATGCGCCGTCAGCCTGAAGGGCTAACATCGCGGCTCGCCTGGTGCGCCACTTGTCGAGTAAATTCTGGTGTTTTTTCTTCATGGCCGGGAGTATGCTACGGAAAGACTTTACGCGCAACTGAAAATAAATGTTGACAAGTCTTCCCGAACGGAATTATGCTTCAGCCATCGAAACGCAACAGGGGCAGCAAAGTGACAAAGCGCATCCGCAAGCAAGTAACCTGCAACTGTGACGCATACGCATGGCCTCACCGCGAATTCGGCGGCGCATGCGAAGGCGATATGAGCGACTGCACATGCTACGTGCCGCATGCAGGACCGCGTGATACTGAGCCGCCGGAATTGAAGCGCGACAAGTGGTGCCCGATTCACGGGCAGGACGCTGACTACCTGCGCGACCGCAGGATTGATGACGAAATGACGGGAGACTGGAAATGAAACTGACGCTGAGCAAGCAAGAAATTGAAGTGGTGCTGATCGAACATGCGACCAAGCTGGGGCTGAAGTTCAACGAAGTGGAATGGGATGCTGGATACAGCACGATTCACGGCGCTACTCTGGAATGGACTGACCTGCCGCCGGAGAAGGCGGAGGAAGAATGAGCCGCATCCTTGGTTCTCTATTCTGCCTGATCCGCCGTAATCACGCATGGAGAAGGCTGCGCAAGGGCGAATGGCGCGGAGTGGGATTTGCAGATATCAGTCCGCTGGCGTGTCGCATCTGCGGGACGTGCGGCAAGGTTAAAGAGGTCAAGCGCAGGGTGAAGGAGGTTGCCAAATGACCATCCGAACATATGCCGACCTAATCCAAGGCTCCGAGGAATGGCTGGCTGCACGCTGTGGCCTGCTGACCGCCAGCGAAGTGAAGCTGATCGTCACGCCTGCCACGCTGAAGCCTGCATCCAACGACAAGGAACGGGCGCACATGTACGAACTGCTAGGCCAGCGCATCACCAACTACGTTCCGCCTGCCTACGTTGGCGACGACATGCTGCGCGGGTTGCAGGACGAGATTGACGCTCTGGAACTGTATGCCAAGACCTACGCCCCGATTGAGCGCATTGGCTTCATGACAAACGACAAATGGGGCTTTGTCATAGGCTATTCACCGGACGCGTTGGTAGGCACAGATGGGCAAGTCGAGTGCAAGTCCCGCAATCAGAAACTGCAAATCAAGACGCTGGTGGATTACGTGTCTGCCGGTACGATTGATCCAGACTTCATGATTCAGGTGCAGACGGGATTGCTGGTAAGCGAGCGAGCATGGTGCGATCTGGTGAGCTACTGCGGCGGATTGCCAATGGCAACGGTGCGGGTTTATCCTGACGCTAAGATTCAGGAGGCCATTATTGCAGCAGCGGAAGCATTTGAGGCTCGCATGGTCTATGCAAAGGAAAAGTTCGATTCCGTGATGGCGTCACCTGTGCCACGGCTGATTCCGACCGAACGCAAGATTTACGAGGAGATGGTATGAGCGATATGTCGGCAGTGATTATTCCAAAATCGGACCAAAAAAACGCCGATGATTTACTGGCCGGTCCACTGACCATCAAGATAACCAGCGTGACAATTCGTCCTGGCACTGAACAGCCCATTTCCGTGTTCTTTGAAGGCGACGAAGGCAAGCCGTGGAAGCCGTGCAAATCGATGGCGCGTGTCATGGTCACAGCATGGGGGGCTGACTCAAAGCAATACGTTGGGCGCTCCCTGACCCTGTACTGCGACAAGTCCGTGAAGTGGGGCGGCATGGAAGTTGGAGGTATCCGCATCAGCCACATGTCAGACATTGATTCAACGCTCACGATGGCCCTGACTGCGACACGGGGCAACAAGAAGCCGTTCACGGTTAAGCCACTCAGGGTTGAACCTGTCGAGGATTACGCTGGCGAACTGGCATCTGCAAAGACGCTAGAGCAGTTGGGCGCAATCTGGAAGGGCATCCCCAAGGAGTTAAAGCCGACACACGAAGCGGCCAAGGATGCGCGTAAGCTGGCATTGCAGGCACCAGTGGACTCGCAGCCTGCCGACGACTTCGCCGCCGAATATTCCGCCGCCGAGAAAACGATATGACCGCCCGCCTGCAATCCATCGCGGCGGCGAAGGAGGATGGGAAGTGAGCGACTACGCGGAGTTCCTAGCGCGCAAGGCCGCTGTTGACCCTGCTACCGGGCTGGATGTTGTCCCGGCATTGAATCCTGCGCTGTTCGACTTCCAGCGAGATATCGTCACATGGGCATTGCGCCGTGGCCGTGCTGCGATCTTCGCCGACTGCGGGTTAGGCAAAACGCCGATGCAGTTGGAATGGGCGCGGCATGTTCCTGGCGAGGTCCTGATTCTTGCTCCGCTGGCCGTGTCGTCGCAGACCGTGCGCGAAGGGCAGAAGTTCGGCGTGCCGGTCTGCTATGCGCGCAGCGACGATCAAATAACCGAGCGCATCACGATCACGAATTACGAGATGCTCGATCATTTTGACATTGGCCGGTTCAACGGAGTGGTGCTGGATGAAAGTTCGATTCTCAAAAGTTACACGGGCAAGATTCGTACACAAATCATTGATGGATTCGCCCAAACTCCGTTCCGGCTTGCTTGCACGGCGACGCCTGCGCCGAACGATTACATGGAGCTTGGCAACCATTCGCAGTTTCTCGGGGTGATGAGTTACACCGAAATGCTCTCCATGTTTTTCGTGCATGACGGCGGCGAGACTCAGAAATGGAGATTGAAGGGACACGCCGAGGCCGACTTCTGGAAATGGCTTTGCTCATGGGCCGTGATGATTCGCAAGCCATCCGACTTAGGATATGACGATGGCGATTTCACCTTGCCGGAAATGATTATGCATCAGGTCACGGTCAAGGTTGACGAGCCGACGAGCGGCTTTCTGTTTCCTGTCGAAGCGCAGACGTTGCAGGAAAGGCTTGGTGCGCGCAGGGATACGATTGAGGAACGTGTCCAGCATTGCGCCGCCGTGGTCAATGCGACCGATGAGCCATTCCTTGTATGGTGCAATCTGAACAGTGAAAGCGATGCGCTGCGTAAATCGATCACCGATGCTGTCGAAGTGAAAGGTTCAGATTCCAGCGAGCATAAGGAAAAATCGCTAATCGGATTCTCAGATGGGTCAATCCGCAGCCTAGTTACGAAACCGTCCATCGCTGGATTCGGCATGAATTGGCAGCATTGCGCGAACATGGCATTCGTCGGGCTGTCGGATTCATACGAGCAGTTTTACCAGGCTGTTCGCCGGTGCTGGCGCTTCGGGCAAAAGAAGCCGGTCAACGTGTACGTCATCACGGCGGAGACTGAGGGCGCAGTCGTCCAGAACATCAAGCGCAAGGAATCGGAGGCAATGGCGATGGCTGAAAACATGGTGACGCACATGAAAGACCTGAACAAGGCCGCACTGGAAGGCGCGATGACGCGCAGCAAAGCCGACTACGTGCGGGACGTGAAGCAAGGCGAGGATTGGACGCTGCACCTTGCGGACTGCGTGGAGGTGGCACGCGAGCAGGCAGACGAGTCCATCGATTTCAGCGTTTATTCGCCGCCGTTCGCTTCGCTATACACCTACTCGAACAGTGACCGCGACATGGGCAACTGCGCCGACGACGATGAATTTTTCGAGCAGTACCGCTTTCTGATCCGTGAGATTTACCGTGCCACGAAGCCGGGACGCCTGACCAGCTTTCACTGCATGAACATGCCGACCACGAAAACACACCACGGCCATATCGGCATTCGTGACTTTCGCGGGGATCTGATTCGGGCGCATCAGGCAGAGGGCTGGTTATACCATTCGGAAGTATGCATCTGGAAAGACCCGGTAACGGCGATGCAGCGCACCAAGGCTCTCGGGCTGCTGCATAAGCAACTGAAAAAGGATTCCTGCATGTCGCGGCAGGGCGTGCCTGATTACCTCGTGACCATGCGCAAGCCTGGGGACAACCCGCAGCGCGTCACGCACACGAACGAGACTTTCCCGGTGCAGGAGTGGCAGAAGATCGCCAGCCCGGTCTGGATGGATATCAACCCATCGGACACGCTGCAATTCCGCTCAGCACGCGAGCATAACGACGAGCGGCACATTTGCCCGCTGCAATTGGAAGTTATCCGCCGCGCAATGCGCATGTGGTCAAATCCTGGCGACTTGGTATTCAGCCCGTTCACCGGCATCGGTAGCGAGGGATTCATTGCCTTGCAGATGGGCCGCAAGTTTCTAGGGGCAGAATTGAAGCGCAGCTACTACGAGCAAGCCTGCCGCAATCTCAGCATGGCGAAATCGGAGCAGGGCGGATTATTCGCTGCCGCTGGTGACGAACCGGAGGCCGCTTAATCATGGCTCGTTACGGCAACACGCATCGCGGTGGCGCTCCGTTCGGAGAATCGCACGCACGCGCAAGGCTGACCGATGCGCAGGTCCAAGAAATGCGCCGTGAATACTTGCCATATGTTCGCGGGTATCAATACCTTGCCGGCAAGTTTCAATGCGGAGTCAGCACGGCGCGGGACATTTGCAACTACTTTACGAGGCCGGTCAAATGATACTCAGACACATGCAAGCGTTCGCAAAGTGGCACCGAGCCGAAGTCACGCAGGACAACTGGCAGCAAGCCTGGGCGATGGCATGGATGATAGCCGCTGCTCTTGGCGTGCTGCTGTGCCTGTTCGCGGGGCTGGTTGGGGCGGATTACATTTTTAATGTGGGAGGGTGAGATGACTGACTATCAGATGACCGCATTGCGTTTCCCGTGCTACTTCGCAACGGAGACAGCGCATCCGCGATTCGCGCACCGCATTACTGGTGGCTCGCTTGTGATGACGATCAACAGCGGTTACGAATGAATAGAGTCAGGATTCGGCGGACCCGTGTGGCACGCCTCAGTAATGCTAATGCGAACTACCGGCGCAGAGGAAACGGCACGGCGCATGCTGGAAGGCGTTGGAGACTCAACGCTAGGCGAGTGGGTGACAAAAATGAATGCTGTTCATGTCAGGCGCAGGCTGTCAATTCAAGAGGCCATTGCGGCGGGGCTTGCGATGCGTGACTTGCGCAATACCGAAGAAGGGTCGGATCGGATGAAGAAACTATTACAGCAAGCTCCGGCACTCAAGGCGCATGCAATACAGATTGGAGAATGGGCATGCTAACCGCATGGCTCAAACGAAAGCAGATCGCAAAGGTGGACGAGCACATCTACGTGCTAACCGACCAGCGGGACTCGGCAATCGCAGGGCTGGCGTTTTACGAGGCACGGCGCAGGCAGTTGCAGGCGGAACTGTTTGCGCAGGCTGATCCGCGTCAGATGATTGATGCAGCACTGCTCGCGCTCGACGCGGAAGGAGAGTGATATGTGCATGATTCAGGACTGCGACGGCTACTGGCAGATGTTCACGGACGAAACGCGGACCGCTCGAAAGGAACACAAATGTTCAGAGTGCCGCAGGGCGATTCAACCATGCGAGAAATACACCTACGAATCCGGCGTTTTTGAAGGCGATTTTCAAGTCAGCAAAACATGCGCGCATTGCAAAGTTGCGCGTGATTGGCTGATGGCCGAATGCAACGGATGGATGTACACGATGGTGCGTGAAGATATCGAGGAACACTACGGCGAAGGTTACGGCGGGATGAAACTGGCGCGCATCGCTGTTGGCATGAAACGCAAGTGGAAACAGTTCCACCGCCCCGGCCTGCTGCCGATACCACAAATGCCGGAGGTGACGAAATGACTGACCTGCGTGCCGCCGCGAGGGCGTTGGTTAAATACGATGATGACACATGCGGAACTGGGCATCATTTTGATGAATTTATCGCAGCCCTCCGCGCCGCCCTGTCCGAGCCTGAGGGTGAGGGTGAGCCGGTGGCGTGGCTGATCGAATACAGAAGGAACGGGGATAGGCACCGCATCCAGCATCTGCACAATGCTGTTGGTGACTATCGCACGCTGGACCCGCAGGCCACGTCCACGCCGCTGTGCAAGTGTGCCGCCCTGCGCGCCAAGGCGGGATCATGACCGCCAGCGACACGCCACGCAGGTTTCAGCCAACTACTACAGGCTGCATGGTCATAGACTCGGGCGGCGGGTATGTCTCTTTCCCTGAGTTTGCAGAACTGCAATCCAGTTTCGAGGATGCCGTGACCGCGAGAGAGGAAGCCGAACGCCAGCGCGACGAATGGAAGTTCTCCGCCGATATGATGCGCAAGATGCAGCCGTTGCCTGAAATACGTGAGGATGCGGCGCTGATAAGTCAGCGCGACGAGTACAAGGAGAAATACCTGCTCGCCACGGCGGATCACGCACGGCTCTGCGACCTCGTGTACGAGGATGACGGCGAAACACTGAAGCAGGATACGTTGGCGACAGCGCTCAAAGAGATACGCAAAGGCCAGCAACCATGCGACTACGCGCTGTGGCATGCGACTGAGAAGCGACTGGTTGGCATCGCGAATGATGCGCTTGCTGCGATGTCCACTCCAGAGTACGAGTGCAAGGCGTGCGGCGCGACGGCAGACGCAAATGGCGTAGTGATCCACGGGAATGGCTGCTACGTAGAGCCTGCCGCCACGATGGAAGAATGGCCGAGCGGCAAGACGGCGGTTATCGACGGGCGCGTGACGGTGACGCCAACTGACCTACCCTGCGGAACCCGCTGCCTCTGCCCACACTGCTGCCGGGATGGCGGGTGCATGCGGGAGAGGGAGCCTGCGCTTGGAAGTTGATGGCTGCCGCGAAGATCAAGGAACTGGGATGAGCGCCGACCTGCCAGACGACCTGATCGACAAGATCGACGAGCGCAAGCCGTTCCGCGTCAGGTGCGGCAAGTGCTCGCACAAGTGGATTGCCGCCTATACGCCGATGCAGATGGGTCCGATGGCAAAGGTTCTTAAAGCTATCCGCTGCCCGATGTGCGCGGAAACGGCGAGGAATATATTCGTGCTGACTGGGGAGAAATGATGCAACGGGCATGGGAGGCGCTGTGAACATAGACGAAATTAAACGCTTTTGCGCGGACGAAGATGAAACCCGTTTTTATCTTCACAAGCCGTGGACTCGCTATGGTTTTACATGGGCATCCAACGGTCACATCATGGTGCGCGCCCCTGCGATTGCGGAAGTTACTGACAGTCCTGGCGCACCTAATTGCATGTTGCTGTGGAACAAAACGACCGCGCCGAAGGAATGGTTCGCTGTGCCTAAAACGACGATGCCAGCACCTATACCTTGTGAATGCTGCGCCGGAACCGGCAAGGACCCGGACGACCGCAGGTACAAATGCGACGAATGCGGCGGCGGCAAAACGCAGGAGGATTACCGATCCAGCATTGAAATCGGCGGAGAACACTTTGCGCGCCGATACCTTGCGCTGATTCAAGGATGGGAAATTGCGCCGAATGGCTTAGAGGGCGCATGGATTCTAGGCGGCGGGGCAGAGGGATTGCTCATGCCGATGCGCGGATGAACCCTTGGAATCGCGAACTTTGGGGCGTGGTCGAGACTATGCAGATTGCGAAGGGGAGGAAATGAAGGCCGTCATCGAATCCACGCTACTAGCCGTCGTGCTATTCCTCATCGTGGTCGCCTGCGCGGCAATCTGGCAGCGCATCACGGCGACGGACAAGATAACGCTGCAACGATCAGAATGGCGCTGCACCCTCTGGCGGCAGGTCGAAGGCATCGAGGCGCGCAGGTGCGTGACTTATCGCCGGATTGAGGTTGAACAGACGAAAGGGACTGGAACATGAAAGGCGACCGCATCACCGCACTTGAACGCAAGGTGGTAATAGCCAAGCTCGCAGTTCGCACCCCGCCTCATGCGAACTTACCCGAACATCTAGTTCTGATGCGGTTGCCATTTATCACATACCCTCGCCTGGGACGATGTAGACAGTCGCCGCTGCGGAGGCCAGACCACTAAAATAAGAGGTACGAGCAAAGCGCAAAACCTCAACTGCCCCAGGCACCAGCACGATCGCTGGGCTCGGGTTTCCTGAGACCGGAGCAACAGCGTTTGCAGTAGCAGATGCCGCAGTCGTTCCAACGCCCAGAAACACCGTATAGACGCTGTCATTGATAATTCGATACTGGCCTGTACCCTGCGCATCGAGGCGAGCATTAACAAGCGCTTGAACTCCAGCAGGTGCAACCGCTGCCGCCGGTACGACTGCGGTTTCGCCAAGTGGGGCAAATGCAATTTGTGAATTGGTGGACATTTCAGATTCCTTTCACAGCGGTGGCTGCTTTGTATTCCGCAACTACTGCGGCGATTCGATCAATAATCGCAACTTTTTCCAAACCCATTTGGATCTCCAATTAAAAATAGACTATGTTAAACAATACTGACCCACGCACCAGCCTCAAAGATTTGCATCTTGTTTAAGGTTGAGTCATACAACATCATTCCGTTCGTGCCGGTAAGCGCGTTTTTTTGAACTGTTGTCAAACGAGGAAAGCATGGCACGCGGGTGGTGCTGACCATGTCAAAACTACAAGAAACACCACCGGAAACTAATCCATTAACCCCGCCAACAATAATCGTTCCATCGTCACCAGTTTGCATCAAGATCGAGCCGCGTGAACCTGACCCTGTTTTTTCTCCACCGTTTATATTTACAACTCCTCCACCGCCGTTTGTGCCTCCAGCACCACCACCAAGCAAAGAAAGCGCGCCGCCAGACTGTCCTGGACCGGGGCCTCCTGCTCCGGCAGAAATGTTTAGCTCTCGGCCAGCAGCGTTATTGATTCTTGGCGAACGTCTAAAAGTGTTTCCCACGTTGAATGAACTGGACAATCCTACGTCTATGATTACATTGTTAGCGCCATAATCTTCATATGTAATCGTTGACGAATTGAGCTGAATAAAGTTTCTGATGGAGGTATCAGAAAGTTTTAAGTCGAATCCGGTATTTGATTCTAAGTACAGATTTACAAAACAACTGCCAATTCCTTCAAGCAACATCCCGCCGCCAGCGTTTTGTTCGCAGTTGATATTCTGCCCGTACATATAGCCGTTGTTTGCATTGCCTTGCTGCTTAAACCCCATGCCAGTATTTGATACACAACTGATATTCTCAAAAGAATTTATGTTCTGCGCTCCGCCTACGCTGTCATCTATCTTGACGCCATCTGTCCCGTTGGTAGTAGATATGATATTTCGGAATCTATTTTGAAATGATCCGGCAGTGGCCCCAGTAGTTCTGAACAACAGACCGGCGCCGGCATGGTTAAATAAAAATAAGTTTTGTATTGTGTTGTAACTAGTGTCCTGAACAAGCAATCCACTGCCACCGTTGCCAGTATCGCCATTAATACGAAAACCATCATAAACGGCAGACGTGGTAATTTTTACACCGTCAAAGTTGCCGCGCTTGAGAAGCGTGGTTAGTTCCGGTTCTCCTCTTACGCCGATTCCTAAATTCCACACTAACTGCGATGTAAATAGGTATGTACCAGAATTGATATATAACCCAACTTGAGCCGCGCCAGCCGCAGCATAAGCGGCATTTAGCGCCGCTGTATCGTCAGTAACTCCATCGCCAGTAGCGCCAAAATCCTGGGCATTCAAAAACTGCCCATTCATCATCGTTGAAGTAACTTTAGTGAGAGACATTTTTAATCCTTAGACATGCTACTGTTTATTTATTTTCCAACGCAACGATTCTGGCAGTCAATAATTCAATGGTTGATAAGGCTTTTTGCAATGACATAACCGTGACCGCAAGCACCGATCTGTCGTAGTAGCCCCACGGTTTGCCTTCTTCCGGCTCTGGTGCCGCCTCTGGACCGATAGCCGCATTCACGTTTTGCGCGTAGAAGCCTAGCTGACGATCCGCGCCGAAGGTTTCTTTTTTCTCGTCGTTGTAATACCAATATCCCGGTGCCAATTTTTGTAGCATTGCATCGGGGTTAGTTGGGATTCCGTCTTTGGTTTTCCATGTTTCATCAGACACAGAAGAAATGACGCCAGCAGCGGAGAATGTTGCAGTCCCAGCACCATATGCGCCCATGGTTACTATGCCGCCAAAAGCAAACTTAGCAACCTTAGATGTTCCAGCCCATAACTGAATATCTTTGTTGTTTTCTGCAACTAAATTTAAATTTTGGCGGTAAGCTATAAGAACAGTTGAATCTTGTTCATCATAATTGCTTGTTGTATAAGCGCTTCCAATAGCGCGAAGTCCAGAAACGTCATTGCCATTGCCATTGCCAACCTTAACTTCAGCATATGCCGCAGTTCCGACGTTGCCGTTTGTAACGATGAGGCCCGCGTACAAGCCGTTTGTGCTGAGACTGCCAGTGATGGTCCCACTCGCATTAACTGCCGCTACCGTACTTGTTCCGGTCACACTTAAAGATGAGGCTTTAGCCGCGCCATTTACTTCAAATTTAACAGTCGGCGTTATTGTTCCAACGCCAATACGATCATTCGTGGCATCAGTGAAGAATAAGTTTGCATCGGTGTCGCCTTCAATTCGCACGTTAAACACAGCGCCGATATCGTTAATGACAAGATTGCTCGAGCCGATAATCATTTTCTCGGTTGATGCGCCAGCCGTTGCAGTCTCGAAATGAATCTGGCCTGTTTCAGCGGTTGATGTAGGACTAAGAATCGAGCCATGAATCACCGCGTACTGTTGTTTGTTTCCTGCCGAGTCCTCGCCATTAAATTCAATCTCGCCTAATGTGTCAGAGGCTGCTGGAGTGGCTGAATCTCGGTAGAGGTCAAGCAATGGCGCGGCGGCTGCACCGGCATCGGTTGATGTCATGGTCACATTGGAAAAGTTACCATCAGAGCCGCCCTCGACCCGCTGCCAAACCGCGCCGTTATAGACGATCCAATCACCTATTCCGAAAAATAATTGCAAACCACCGAAGGTCTGCGTTCCGGCGGTGCTGGTCACGTAGTAGTCGCCCTTCGCCCCTGTGCCATCAGCCAGGGTCGGAGTGTTGCTCGAGGCGTTCCACGTGCCTTTGTAGTTCAAAGCACCGAGTGCATTCGTGATGGTTGAAATTGCTTTTAACATGGTCAGATCCTCAGAATACAAATTCGATGATGGAGTTAAATGGCGGTGCCTGGGTAAATGTCACGCTCCCATTTGCGAAGGTGTAGGTGTTTTGATTCTGATAAACGCCGCTAATGTAAATTGCAACTGGGAAAGATGAGACCGGAAAAATTGTCTGCACACCGTTCCCTGTGGCGTTCGTTACTACAGAGCCACCACCAAAGGCATTGCCATTCAGCGAGGTATAGACCACCGTTCCGTTTTTGTTTTGGACTTGGATCGAGTAATCGCTTGCTGCATAGATCCGGCTCGGGGTTCCCTGATAGACCGCATAACCGCCGCTGGTACGGATTGGCTGGACCGCAGAAATCGTTAGAGCAGAATCCCAGTAGGCCGCAATCGGGTTGGTGACTGGGTTCAGATTGACGGTTCCGATCCAGATGTAACCATCCTCCAGCGGCTGGCCATCGGCCTCTGCGAATGCCGAGTATGGAGGTTCTACGGATAGAGCTGACATTTATTGGTTCTCCTGGTCAAATTCGTTCTCAAGGCTGCGCAGGCAACGCGTTTAGGGCATCAATAATTTTCGCTTTGGTTCGCCCTTCTTTACGCATTTTTGCAATCTGCTTAATGCCCGCATAAACAGGCAATGGAAGGCCGGTAGCAACTCCTGTTAGACCTGCCTCTGTTATCGCTGCCAGAAGCGTTCCAGCCGTTCCTGAGCTGTTGATTAAAGTGCCAGGGGGAACTGTGGTCACATATTTAACAACCTCGTTTAAATCACGCATTCTTGCGGCTTCCTGCTTGCCAAAAATTACATCCAAACGACCATTTTTATCAAGCTGTGAAACGATTTGATTTAATTTGGCAGGTGATACCAATGGACGCCCTGAACTGTCGGTGCCTACTCCGCTCGTCGATTGATCTCGGATATGCTGCACAGTTGCGGCTTGTAGTTCCTTGAATGCCTGCTGCCCATCCTTTCCACTGGTGAGTAGGACTCGCTTTAAAAAAGTAATCTCCTCTGGAGACCCGCCAAGAATGGACCGCTGAAAAACTTGATCCACTGCAACTTGCGGGTCTTGCATCCCCTTACGATTTTTAATCAGGCGAGCAACAATTGCTCGATTTTCAAACTTCCGAGCCTGTTCGGTACGAAGCGCCCTGGCTTCCTTGTAAAGAGGCCCAGAAACGGGTTCCGTTTGCGCATCGATTAGCTTCTTCAAAATGGTTTCTTGTCGAAGCCCAACCGCATCATCAAACTTTGCCGTCCCGCTGAGTTCTTTTCTGAATTCTTCCAGCTTTCCAACGGTTGCTGGCTTTGCAATTAAATTGCCAGAATCATCTATTTCAGCAAGGTCCATTTTTGTGAGCAGCTTTCGGGCTGTATCTGGAACCGCTGACGAAGGCACACCCGTTATTTTTCCATTGATATAACCAATTAGAGAATCGGTTATTTCCTGATCTCCACGACCAATAGTAACAACCGTGTTTATATCTACGGCGGCCTGTGACTCTGGGGACTTTTTGGCGGTCGTATAAGCCACGTTTGTTTTATTCTTTGCCGCCTGATAGCCACTGCCGAGAGAGTTGACTACAGAGCTTCCTATGGCTGTAGGACCAGCAAATGCTGCTTGCGCCCCAGTTGCGTCAATTGCCGCATCAAAATTTTGCAGAATCTGAAGATTGTTTTCCTCGGCACGATTCCGCAACGGGGCTCCGAACTCTCCCTTCATCTGCTCTTTTTCAAACGCAAGTTGCCCTGGCTCGCGCTCTGCTGCGCCTTTGGTCAGGGTCACGGGGACGCGTAAGCCCTCTGCCGTGGTAACTCGCTGCAAAGCCTGTGGGGTGGCCGCTGCGACGCCTGATGCTCGCGCTCCGGCTGCTGGTGTTGGCGTCTCCATGCCAAACGTCTCGCGCACTGCCGTAGTGGCCGCTTGTACGGGCCTGGCGATGGCTTGTCCTGTAGCAGTGGCAGCTTGCTGTGCGGCTGCTGCACCACGTTGGGCGGTAGCCCGAGCAACAGGGGCTGCGCTGCGCACAGACTGCAAGATCGCGCCAGGGGCCCCAATCATGGGCAGGACCGGGGGAACAACCGCGCCTAGAAATTCGCCAACGGCCTGCACCTGCTCTTGACCGGCCTGCGTTCGTGGTTGATATGTCAGGGCTTGAGAACCTCGCATTGCAGACCTTTCGACCTCTTTTGCTGCCTGCGGGGTGCCGAACTCTCCGGATAGTATCTGCTCGGTTAAGCCTTTAACTACGCCGCCGACCATGCCCAAAGCGCCGCCTGTCGCGCCGGTTGCCAGAGTCAGTGCAGTTTCACCAGCACCCACAAGCTTATCGCCTATGCCTGGCTGCTGCGGTGGCGGTGCAACCTGTTGTTGAGTGACTGCCGTATTTTCATCAGACTTCGCAAGTTGATACGCCTGCGCCACCGTGTCAAATTCAGGGGTGCCACGCTTAGCGGAGTTATTGACAATCCAAGCGGCGTATTCGTCAGCGGTGGCCATTTATTGCCCCCTTAGGATTGCATCAGCCCTTGACCGAACGTCAACCTGTGCCGGTGGTTTAGGGTTTGGGTTGCGATCTGTGGGAATCTGATCGACTAAGCTCGGCGCTTGTTGTGGTGCGTATCGCTTTGATACATCGCCCACGATTCGCTGAGCAAAATCGTTGAATGTCTCGCCGGGCTTTGTGGCGTAGTCTCCGGCAATGAACGTCCCTTTTGCCCTGGTGAGCAGCCCATTATTCTGAGAAAGCCAATCTGTTTTGGCGTTGTTTATAGAACTGTCGATGTCTTGAAGTTTTGCCGAACCACGCAAGAACGATGCGAGCGTTGCGGAATTGGCATTTTCAGGAGGAATGCCCTTTAATGCGAGCTCAATATCCTTATCGGTTGCAACGCCGGGCGGCAAAGCCTTAATTGCCACGGAGTTTCTGACCCGAGTATATTCATTGCGAATTTGCGTCCAGGCGTCTTGATTGCCGATTGCTTTGGCAAACCATTCTGATGCGGTTGTCAGTGAGCCCTTGCCGCCCTCTGCACTTAAAATGCGGTTTGCAAGATCATTGTATTGAGTCGCAGATTGCTTTGATCCTGCTGCGGCTGTTGCTGATTCGTTTATAAGTTTTCTCGCGCCCTCTGGAATCTCTGTCAACCGCGCTTGAATACTAGACAATTTTTCAGCAACCGTTGCCTCCATTGAGAGTCTATCAAGGTTTAACTTAGCAGAACGGTCTCTAATCTGGCTGTCCAGATTTTTAATATCCCAATTGGTTTTATTAAGCCCTGCGATTTCTGTTCTTTCTTGATATAGGGCTTTAATCCTGGCCGATTCAGCATCGGCCTTCGCTTTGTCTGCATCGGCCTTCGCTTTATCTGGTGCGTTGGTGGCTGTGGCCTGCGCTATTATGGCATCTGCTACGCCCTTGTCGGCTTTAGCGACAGCCTCTCTATATGCGATTGGTGCAAGTTGTTGCTTTTCTAAAGACTCGACAACTTTGCTAAATTTTTCCGGATTGAGCAAAGTTAATGAAAAATTTGTTTGCGCTTTGGCTTTTTTGATGCGGTCTGGATCTTCGGTGTTTGACAGGATTTGTTGTATCTGGTCATAAACCGTAGTCGGTAAATTTGATTTTTTTCGTGCTTCGATTGTTTGATTAAGAATGTTTAGCGCAACTTCTGGGTTATTGTTTTCAAGTGAAACAGCCACATCTCTACCGACATTAAATTCAGAGTCTTGTTGCTCTTGGGTAAATCGACTTGCCACATCTTTTACCGCTTCTCTTTGTTGCGGGTACTTCAATGAAAAATCATTAAATTTCTTCATGGAAGGGTCATTTATTACTCCTTGCAAGTCAATCGCGTAAGTCTTTTTGATTTCTTCTGCTTGCGTGCGTTTTTGACGCTCTGCCAAGACCTGGCCTAACTCGGAAAATTGCTGCCCGATGTTGATCTGCGGAACCATGCCCGCATAATTGATAGGTGCTTGAAGTGGATTGATGGCCATGTCAGAACCTTAAAATGCCGCTACTGTTTTAGCAATGCCAAGAATGTCGCCAAATGTCTGCCTGTTGACATTTCCTGCCGCCATTTGACCGCCAGCGGTAGCCGCTGCTTGGTTAGCGAGCAGGTTTCCAATGTTGCTTGCAGACGCAGTCCCTGCCGCACCCTGACCCGCCGCCGATGCTTGGCCTCTCGCTAGAATATCGCCAGTGACCCCAAGCCCTGCGCCCGCAATGCCGCCGAGCCTGCCGTATTGCTGGTTAATTAATTGATTGAGAAGTTGGGGCCGAAACTGCGCTAAAGCGCCTTGCACGTTTCCACCGCGAAGTCCTCCGGTAGCCGAGGCGTTTTGCAGAATTGCCGTTTCGCCCTGCTCTGTGAGCGCCTGAAATTGTGGACTGCCCTCCAGCGCTGCAATGGCTTGCTGTTGCGCCTCTGGGCCTTGCAAGCCGATTAGCGCCTGCTGTTGCGTAAATGCTTGCTGTCCTGCCTGCTGGTATGGCGCAAGCTGGCCAAGGGCTCCTGTGCCCGCCTGGACGTATGGAGCCATCAGTTCTACCAATTTATTGAATTGCCTGCGCTGTTCGTCAATGCCAGCACCCGCAGCCGCCGCTTGAGTTTCTGCGCCGAGCGCCGCCGCCTCGCCTGCCTGTTTTGATCCGGTGATGCCGCCAAAAACGTCGCCAATGATGTCGCCAACAAAACTCATATCGCCCTCCAATCCTGCCGGGTCATGCCCAACACATAAACGTCTTTGATCGCGCCGTCTTGCACGCAGGCACAGCGGCGGCATCCTTCTATTTTGAATCCGAGCTTGATGCAATAATTCTTTGCGCTCTCAAGCCCCTGAATAATGTAGGCAGTAACCCTCAATATGGGTTGAGCGAACGCCCACGCTAGAAAAGAAAGGCCAAGGTTTCGAGACTGTTTAATCGCTGATTTTTTCAGAAGCGCATGAAGCTCCAACTCAACGGGGCTCGCTTTGACAGCGATAAACGCACCAGAGAATTTGCCATCCACCCATGCCGAAAGATAGATAGCATTTGGATGTTGGATTGGCGCGGCTGGGCGATGGTCATGACCAATTCTTGAGATGTAGGGATCTGAATAGACCTCCATCAAGTGCTGGTCGGTGATGCCAACAGTTACCATGCGCGACTCCTGCAAGGGGTGAGCTGCTGGTGGCCTGGGTAACTCAGCGAGTACATTTTCGCACATTTGGACCTTTCGTCAATCTTCCATCTCACGGTCTTCCCACGCTTGGCAGACCCGCATGTCGTTGCAGATAAAATTTAGCTTTTGGCAATGGCCCCTGAACCCTGCGCCCCTGTCATAGGTGGCCATCGGAATTCGCTCGATCCTGACTTGAGCCATTAGGCTGTTGTCGTAATACTCGCAATTCGAGCAATGCTTGCGCCTCGCGTCTTTCTCGTCGCATTGCATCGCCTCGGCCAGACCGACATAAAACTCCTTGTTTGCGCCTGCTTCGTTCGTCGGCATCTCGGGGCCGTAGTTCCAGTCCTGCACCGCAATGGCATAATTCTTTTTGTTTTGCGCGTTGGTCAAAAACTCCTCATCCATCGGCAAGCCGTGGAATCCCTGCGGAATCATCATAAATTCTTTCATTTGCTGCTCCTAGGTAATTTCGCGCCCGTTGGCTCGGATGGTTAATGCTGAGGCAGAACTGGCAATCGTTGAGATAAACCCACTTGGATCGAGCGCTTGCCCCACCAACTCCGGGAATGTGTAGGTCTCATCAGGCGCGAGGCTTCTGGTATCCACAATGAGGTTGGATGCTCCTGCGGTGCCTGCTGCGGTCACAAGATTAACGCTGATCGTGACATTACCTGCCGTGGTATTCGTGGCGGTAAATTTGTCGATGATCGTCTTGCAGTTGACAGCGGTATATTGAGTGATCTGTGTACCCTCGGCCTGTTTCGCAGGAATCAAAACTTTTATCGTGACGGTCATAATCTATCCTTAAGTCGGCGCTGTGTAGGCGGTGATAATTCCATCGACAAACGTCAGGGTGCCATCTGTGCCTGCAAGAGTAATTTTCGCCAACGCTGCGGTGCCAGATATTCCGACATTTTTGAATGCCATTGTTCCAAGACCAGAAACCGCAATCGTAATCGTGCCGGTCCCGTTTGTGATGGTGATGTTTGCGCCTGCGGTCAGCGTGGTTTTTGTTAGCGTGTTGCCTGTGGTGTTGCCGATTAAAACCTGCCCATTCGTAAAGGTGCTTTGACCTGTGCCGCCAGAAACAACGGCCAGCGGCGCATCCAATCCCGAAATCAGCCCTCCAGAAATGTTCACGTTGTCGGCGTTTTGTGATGAAATCGTGCCGAGTTCTGGCCTCGGAGCGACTGCCAATAAATCCAGCATTTGCGCTAGTAATGAAATCTGGGACAGCGCTTCGTTTGCGGTCGCCGCAGCGGTATCGGCCTGAAACTCAAAATCAGTTCCGACTATCACCTGCAATGTGTCAACGGTTGAAAACAGCTTTTCAAACTGCCGGATCTGCTGCTGGTCGGTCAGAAACTCCGCGAGTTGATCTCGCGTTAGATTGAGCCTGCTAGAAACGGGTGCGGTGGCCATCAGTAAGCCAATGCTTCGATCTGCGCCTCCAGGCGCACATAAGAGACATGGGCATCACTATCACCACGAAATCGCTGCACGCGCCAGTTCCTCATGAAACCCTGCTGAAACCATGCGAGACGCTTTTTCGTGTTGCCAATGGTGCCGACAGAAATAAACCTTTCCTGACTGTAAGCCTTGCCATCGAGCGAATAGCTGGTGCTGATCTGTGGATTCTTTCCGAGAGCAACGCTACCCGTAAGTCCGACCAATTCAAGCTCGTTGAATATTGCTCCGTTGCTCTGGTTATAGACAATGAGCGTGCCAAACTCCCAGCGGACTTGCTCTCCCCAATGACTGCCAATGTCCTGCACCAGATAGCCGATGCTGGTCGATTGCGGATCTCCGACAAGCCACTTGTCATAGGCCCAGACCATATTTCGAGCGCGGTATTGAGCAAGTCCTGCCAAGCTGCTCACCAAAATAAACCAAACAGGTGTTTGCAAAGCCTCGGATGCTGCTGCGTCATAAACCAAGGTTTGGTCTGGCAGATGGACGTAAAGGTGCTGGTGGCTCTTGTCGTTTCTGGCCTCGAGCTTCACCACAGACAATTGCGCCTCGGTGTATTGCAGGAGAATATTGTCGATCTCCTGCGTGCTGACCTTTTGGACGGTCGAGGATGCGCCTATGTAAATGCCTGGGGCTTCGTTCCTGCCGCTGCCTAAAAACGCGATTCGCTCGATAAAAACACAACATGCTTGCGTTCCGATCACGCCCTTCTGCAACTGCGCCCCGTCGATTCTTGCAAACGGGAACAACTCGCCGCCCACGTTATCGAATACCTCGATGGTGTTTCGGTTTAGCGCATAGACCTCATTGCGAAGTTTCAGCAGAGCCACGACTGGATCTGGGTCAACCTCTGAACTACCATATTTCAACGGGTTCACAAGAAGCGGATTTGTTAATTCTGTGACGATTAAAAACTCGCCATCCGTGGTCATGAAATACCCATCGACCCAGCAGAAGTCGAGCACCACGCCAAGGTCTGGATCTGTAACTTGGGTTAGTGCTGTCCCACTCCAATAGTAAAGCCGCCCACCCGATGCAATCGCCAGCAAGTCGAAACTGTAATCGAAGGTCACTAGCTCGCTAGTCGGCCCGCCAACATCGCCCAAGACGGTCACGACTCCGGCGCTTGAGACTTCTACCAGCTTCGTCCCCATCACCCGATAGCATTCGTTATTCCAATTGATGCCGCCGCGATCAACGCCTGGGCCTGTGCCGTTGGCCACAATCCCGTCGCCCGGTCTCAGAAACCCGTTGCTGATGCCGCTTACCTTTGGCACAGGCACAAGATTCACCGGGTACGATGTCCGAAGCTCTGGTGTGTTGTCGGTATAAATCCCGTTGAGAATCGGAACCTGCATTATTTTTTCGCCTTGTTTCGGGCTGAAATCTTCCTGGCCTTTTCTTGAGCGTCAGCCTTGGATGATGCACCCCACGCCCTCAAACTCAACAGCAGCCGGGTGGGTTCTCCGCCCTTGTATTCGGGGCCAGCGTTGCCGCCCATTCGAGCCAGGAACGATGCGCGGCGCGGATTGTCGCCAGACTTGACCGGAGGCTTCAGGTTCATGCCCTCAGCCCTTGCAGCGGCTCGGCCCTTGGCATTCAAACCGCCCCTTGGATTTTGTCCTTCCTTGCGTGCGTAGGCTGGAGTTTTCACCGAAACCCTTTGATCTTTTCAGCAATCTTTTTGGGCTGCTTGGCAAACTGCTGGCCTTTAGCTGTGGCCTCACGCTTTGCCCTGGTGGTCGCTGAATACTCGGCCGAGGTCAGGGCTTTGATGGCCCTCGCAGGCAGATACCGCTCGCCAGTCTCAGATGATGGCTTGCCTGACTTGGTGCGCCAGTCCTGCGAGCTCCATTCCTTGAGGCTTTTCTGTGGGGCTTTCATCGGTAGCCACCGCCCTTTTTCTTGTACTCCACCGCCAGCAATTGGGCTTTTCGGGCTGACCATTCGTTCGGATCTCCGCCTTTTGTGCCTGCCTTGATTTTCTCAAACAGGGCTTTCCGCATGGCGGGCTTGGTGTAGTTTCCAGCAGCATTCACTGTGGACTTGGTAGCCATCAGGAATCAACAACTTTAATCACAGCGAAACGCAAAATTACAGCGTCGGACAAAGAGCCCAACGAGACATTGCGCACATTTATGTCGGCAGTCCCAACCCCGCAGGATGCATTAAAGGTGTACGAGCCAAGCGTGCCGCCAGAAATGTGATTTATCACGATGATGTCGCCAGATTCAACCGTGCTGTTAGTCATCGTAAACGACACGGTGGTGGATGCACCCAATGCCGCTGCATTCATGGTGATTTGACCGCAAGATTTATTAAGCGTCACCGCCGTGGCTTTGCTTGTGGCTTGCAGCACCCCGCCGCCCGCGCCGGTAGCATAACCCTGCTTGCCGGTGCCGCTGATAACTTGGTTTCCTGTGGTGCTAAGACTTGTCCCTGTGGCAGCACCGATAGATGGCGTGACCAATGCAGGGCTTGTGAATGTTCCGGTGCTGACTGCCGGGTTTGTGATTATTGGCGTTGTCAGGGTCGGACTGGTTGCGAACACCAATAGACCCGTTCCGGTCTCATCGGTCATCGCCGCCCGTAGATTGGCGCTTGATGGCGTCGCCAAGAAAGTCTGGACTCCTGCTGCATAAACCGTCTCGGCGTTGATCTGGTACCAAGAATTAGTTGGCTGATAAAAGCGAATCGCCGTTGCCGTTCCTGCCGCCAACGAAGTCACGCCACCATAAAGAGCAGTCGCGCCATTCAAGGCAATTGTCAGCGAGGTGATTTCCTGCGTGGTGGTTATCAATACCGAGGTGCCATCAGGAACGCCAGTATTGAGAGGCAAGGTGATGGTACCGGTTGCCAGTGTTCCAGCAGGCTGCAACAGCATCCATTGGTCGTTGCTAACCGGAGTAGGCACCGTGATATTGAAACCAGATCCGGGAACGTAGAGATTGACCGAGAGCGTGGGCGATGCGAAGCTCTGCTGGAAAAATGTGAGCAAACTTCCAATCGAGGTCCGTCTTGCGTCCCCGTTGTTGGGCGAATAAACGGGTAACTGATCCCCGCTGGAGACGGTGTTTAGTACGGGAAGCTGGTTAATAGTGGGCATGATCGTCCTCAGTTATATTCGATAGGGCCATCAGGACCAGCATTGACGGGGAAATAAGGCGGTCTGACGTAGGGGTTATCGTAGACCCTCCACGGCTTATTGCCAGCACCCGCTGGGGTTGTGGCTGGGAGTTGTTTCTCAAGCGGGAAGGTCGCCCGTTGGAGCAAGATGTCATAACCCTGTTTCGCGGTCGTCTTGGTCTCGATCATGACCTGCTTGCCGTAACTCGGTGCTAACCGAATCCCCAGGCTGCAAATGATCGCTTCATAGGCCGAATCAGGCACAAGCGTTTCTTCGTCTAGGCTGCTGTTCTGTGGGCTAGATGGCAATGGATAACCTAAGCGGATGCCCTTGGCGTTCCAGTCGGCCATCATCGCATCGAGACGCCGCAGGGCAGACTCTAGCTGCTCGGGCTGCAAATCAAATACATAAGACGCAAGCCCAATTTCTTCGAAGGCGGCGCTTATAAATTGTCTTTTTGTGTAAGACATACGTGCCCCTCTATTCTTTTCAGCATCGTTGAATCAGACCAGCGCTTGTCAACCTTCAACCCAATGACATCGGCTCGTTGCAGCATCTCGTCGCGTGTCGCTGGGCTTTCGTCCGCAACGATTACAGGCGGTTCGACTTTCGGCACCCTCCTATTAATAGGCGATGGATGCACCCGTTTAGTCGCCTTGCGTTCTGCCGCCTGTGTCTTTTTAAGTTTGCGCTTTTGCAGCCGCAACTCTTTCCACGGCGCGAGAGTTCTTGTCTTAACAATTGCGGCTGACCTAATCATTTTTTCATCGGCGCTTTGCCTGGCTTACCAGCGGCTTTTGCCATTTTGCTTGCCATACCCAAAGCCATTGCAACTGCTTGATTTTGCGGCTTGCCTGACTTCATTTCCATGGCAATGTTTTTGCCGATTGATTTGTTCGAGTAACCTTTGGTCATTGGCATTTTTGCTCTCCAAGTAACTCGGGCCAGTATCTCTACTGACCCGAGAGGTTGATTAACCTATCCGATACGAGACGAATGTATCCGCAGCAGTCTTGCGAGTCCTCCATGCGCCCGAGGTAACAGTAGCAACTGCGGCTGTACCAACAATCGTATGACCAGTTGCAGCCGTTACCGTAAAGGCATTTGCGCCCGTAGCGATGACAGACCAGTCGAACGAATCACCGATTGCAAACTCGCTCGCAGCGTCTAGCACAGCCCCGGTTGGCAAAGTACCAGCAACAGCAGCACCCGTTGTCGAGGTGACAATGCCAGCCAGAATCATCGCCGAAGTAAGAGCACCAGTGGCATTCAGTACGCCCGGATCGCCCTGTAGTTGATACCTGCCTGTACTGGAAATAACAGGGTCGGTTCCAACTGCATAGAGCGCACCGGATGCACCGGCTTGAATCGTCACGCTGGTGGCGTTCGTGAATGCTGCCGAGACGTAGGTCGTGTTCTCGACTACTTGCAGCAAATCTTGCGTTTCGGGGAAGTTCGGATAACCGACCTCCTGAAACACACTCGCTGGCGAGTAGGCTTGAACGGCGACTTTCTCGCCTGCCGGTACCGTAAAGGTCGCGGTTCCTTGCGTAAATATAATGTTATAGCTCATGATTTTTTTCCTTTTACGGGACTTGATTGAACAGCAGGATCCCGGACATCTCGGGCTGTTTGTTGACCACGCCGAACAGAGTATCCAAGCGATACTTGGTCTTCATGGTGTTCACGTCGTACTGCTTCTGCATTACCAGCTCGATGCCCTGATCGGTTGATGCACGCATTACTGCGACACCCGCATCGGTTGGGACAGCGTAACGGCCCGGGAGAATCTCTAGCGCATCTTTCTGCCAGAAGCAGTTGATCGGCGCGGCATCGACGTTCAGGCGATTGATGGTCCGACCAGAAGCGGCGGTCACGATGCAGTTTTGATACTGCAACTCAGCATCAGTCCCGCCTTGCGCGGAAATGATGGGAGGAGTGATAACGCAAGTCGTTGCATTGGTCACGCTCACCACGCGAAACGTCTTCGAGAACCCAGTACCTAGCTTGGTGATGTGATGCACCGCCTCAATGCCATCGACCTCGATTGCCGTTCCTGCTGGCAGATCGGTGGTGCTGGACACGGTAATCGTTTGGAAACGATTGTCCACGTTACCAGTCTCACCAGTCGCCGCAGTGGAGGTCGCCACAGGCGTGTAGTAGTTGCCTGCCGCTGCCAAGGTGGACATCGTCGGATCTGCGCCAGTCGCCGCAGCGATGCGATTCGCGTAGTCCAGTTTGTAGGTCTCAAATCCTGCGACCATACCAACGTAGGAACGCTCGAAAGCATTGTTGCTCTTGTTACCGGCGAAACTACGCGAAACCGAAGCACCACCAGCCCCACCAGCGATATTGCCGGCAATGCCGTTGTAGTCACGCGAGGACAGAGCCATGTAGCGGTCAAAGGCTTGCACGCCCTGCTCGTTCATGATGCTGTCGCACAGAGCGATATCGTCATAGTCACCAGCGGCGGTGCTGACAGTAACCACCAGCGAGCCGAGGTTTGCAGCGACGTTCATAATCGCAATGTTGATATCGGATGCAAGTTTCTGTTTTGCGGCCTCACCGAGCCGACCCTCTTGCAAGGCGTCCCGAAGTTCGAGCGCGTCCAAGATGAACGGCACAGACTTCTGAAATCCGAGCGTTGCCGGGACGGAGAGCTGCGTGTAAGCACCGAAGTTGCCGGTCTGGTCCATGCCATCGTAGGACTGCGCGATGTAGGGTTGCGGACGATAAATCACGTTATTGGTGCGCTCCATCATCGAGCTGTCGGTGTTGTAGACCGAGACGTTGCGGGACAAAACTAGAGCGTCGTTAAATCCTTCGAGGATGTCCTCGAACGCGACGCGTTCCTCTTTGCTGAATGAATTACTCATGGAAAATCTCCTGGTTATTTAGATGCGATTCGTTTTTGCGATTTGTACGCGATGACTTTCGTCATGTTTCCGGTACGCGCCGCGTCTTCTCTGAGTCTCTCTAGCGTTGAGTCCACCGCACCCGATGACCGTCCTGTGCCTGTCACGATCCTCTCTGGTGCGGGTGCTTGCCTGCGGTTGGTAACTTTCAAGTCTTTCTCCAGTTTAGCTACCGCAAAGGCAAACTTCACGGGGTCTTTGATTTCGGACAACTCCTTCGCCTTGACCAGATTCTTACCGAGCGCATAAACGACCAGCGCGGGATTATCTGCGCCTTGCAGCAATATGCCCTGCTGGGTGATCGAGAAGACCTCTTGAGCTACCGCTTCAGCGTCTTCAAAATCCTTGACTCTCAACTCGGCTTTCGCCTTGCCGTAGCCATCCAGCTTGGACTGCCAAGCCTTTTGTTGAGTCATAACTTCAACTTCTTGCTTGGCATTAGCATCATCGGCCTGCCGTTTCCGGTCAAACCAATCTGCCATTGCTACCTCGAATTTCTCAGCGTCATAATCATGTTCTTCCAGGCTTGGCTTCTTGCCCAGCACGACCGGCTTGATCTCAGTCTGTGCGGTGCTTTGTAGCTTGCCCTGCAACTCACGATTTTTCCGCTGCAATTCTCGATTCGTTTTCCGCAACTCTCGAACCCACTCAGGCGCAGGAGCATGTTCTTCGGGAGGTGGCGCTTCCTCACCAATCGAAACGACAACTTCCTCGTCATCTTCGGGCTCGGCCTGGACAGCAACTTCGCTGATTTCCTCAGGATTTTCGTCCTCGATAACTATGTCGTCGTTTTCTATCTCTGCCGTTTTCATCTTTAGACCCCTCTAGACTCACCCATTAAAGCGGCTGGGTGGATGCCATTTCTTATATTCTCGCCCTTTTTTGCCTATCACACAACGGGCTGGATAATCTGGCCTTCCTTGCGTGTCCAAGCAGCGGTCATTTATTCACCGTTAAATCTGATTCTGTTGGTCTTGGTCCTCTAGTTGCTTTTGGTTTGTTGAGCCACGCGTCTCTCAACATCTGTAATCTGTTTGCATCTCGCGCCGATTGCTGTTCGGCATAATATTGTTCCCAAGAAGGAACGTTTTTATATTTATTGGATAAGTTTGTTGGATAGCCTTCTTTTGCTAACCAATTAACCGCCTGTTCAAAGCTAATCTCTGTTGTTGGATCAACTGATTGTCTAACCCCGCTTGCCATCTCTGGATATTTATCTGCGTGATTTGATATTCTTATTTGGCGCGTGGCTAATTCATCAAGTGGATTTCTAAAGGTAATATATTGTGATGGAGAAATTGCGCTGCTTTCTCTTGCAACTTCGTATCCGCTTTTTACTCCTGCACGTTCCAGCATATCAGCGAGCTTTTTTGTGTCTACGCCGGTTTCTGGAATTCTGCCCAATGGCGATGAAACCATCCCCGCCATTGCAATGTTGCCCATCTTGTCGTAAGCCTGATTTGCCAATAATCCCTGCGCGTCAGGATAACCCTGCATCACGCTGCCTTTTAGCTGACTGTCAGCCCTCATCGAACCTAACCCAGCCTTTGCTTCTTCAGGTGTCGGAACAGGTGGACTAATCATCTCCAAAAAATTATTAACCATGTCTTTGTACGATTGCGGATCTCTCAAAAATCCGTCGCTCGGCCCTGCATACCTCTGCCCCTGCGCGGCAAGGTTGGGATTGCCGAAGGCGGGTCG
>Ga0181357_1000082_pt1 | contig 29344 bp, 26 predicted proteins | sample Fa13VDMM110DN_FD_130094 | JGI IMG/M metagenome (GOLD analysis project Ga0181357, IMG submission 130094) | Freshwater viral communities from Lake Michigan, USA - Fa13.VD.MM110.D.N | ecosystem: Environmental > Aquatic > Freshwater > Lake | place: USA: Michigan | collected 2013-09-24 | reverse complement strand
GGCTACTTATTGTCCTGTTCCTCTTACTCAAGGACAATTTGACGCGCTGGTATCCTTTGCTTTCAACGTGGGGCTAGGAACGCTTCAGCGCTCGACTATGCGTCAAAAGTTGCTGCGCGGTGATATGGAGGGTGCGGCAGAGGAACTCTTGAAGTATTGCATGGCTGGTGGCAAAATACTCAAAGGGCTGCAAAACCGCCGCCTAGACGAACGTGCCGTCTTTCTATCTTAGGACTGCCCAATGCCTCTTTCTAAAATATTGCTCAAGAGCGGGGTTAACCGCGAAAATACCCGCTATACCAACGAAGGCGGTTGGTACGAGTCTGACAAAGTGCGTTTTCGCCAAGGCGCACCGGAAAAAATCGGCGGCTGGACACAGTACTCGCCTAATACCTTCTTGGGTGTTTGCCGCGCCTTGTGGAGTTGGGTCACACTGGCTGGAGAAACACTTATCGGGGTTGGTACGAACCTGAAGTACTACGTCCTCAAAGGCATTGCGTATTACGACATCACCCCAATCCGCAAAACGGTTACGCTGACCAACCCGTTTACGGCCACTAACGGTTCAGCGGTTATTGCTGTTTCTGAGACAAACCACGGCTGTGTGCAGGGTGATTTTGTGACGTACAGCGGTTCAGGTATTGTGGGGCTTGGTGGAAACATTACCGCTGCGGTACTTGCAAATACATTCCAGATTGTTTTTATTGACGATAACAACTACACCATCACAGTAGCAGCTACTGCAAATGCCACGGACGCTGCTGGTTCCCCCGGTGGTGGCTCAGTCGTAACGCAATACGAAACCAATACTGGCCCGTCTTATCAAGTACCGCTCAACGGTTGGGGTGGGGGCACATGGGGCGGCGGCACTTGGGGTAATGGGTCAAACACAACTACTGCCTTGATGTTGTGGAATCACTATAATTTTGGTGAAGACTTAATCTACGGCCCCCGTGGGCAAGGCGTGTATTACTGGAATGCTACTGTTGGGTATGAGCCAGTTCAAATAACCATCAGTATTGCAACCCCCGGTGTTATCACGCTACCCGCAGGGTTTTCGTTCCCAGACGGTACGACAATCTCGCTCACGTCCACAGGCGCTCTACCGACTGGTTTGACTGTGGGGCAGGTTTATTTTGTAGTGAACTCCACGGGCGGCACGTTTAACGTGTCCACCACCATTAACGGCACGCCCATCAATACGTCTGGGGGGCAGTCGGGCATCCAAAAAATCTCAAACCGGGGCATAAATATAGCCTCTGTTGGAGACGCTGATTGTCCGCTGTACCAGAACTATATTCTTGTGTCGGACACTTCGCGCTTTGTTCTTGTGTTTGGCACAAACGACTACGGGGAGACGTACCTCGACCCCATGCTAATCCGCTGGTCAAACCAAGAAAGTCCATTCACATGGACACCAGCAATCACAAACCAAGCAGGTAGCGTGCGTCTGTCCCACGGTTCTCAAATTGTCATGGCAGTGCAAGCGCGGCAAGAAATCATTGTGTTTACTGACACGGCGCTGTATTCCTTACAGTATGTTGGTCCACCTTTTGTCTGGAGCAGTCAACTGCTGGGAGACAACATCTCTTTAGTTGGCCCGAACGCTGCTGCGCTTGCATCCGGGGTTCTGTACTGGATGGGCGTAGACAAGTTCTATACGTACGATGGGCGCGTGCAGACACTTACTTGCGACTTACTGCGGTATGTTTTTAACGACTTTAATAGGTTGCAATCACAGCAAGTTTACTGTGGAACCAACGAAGGCTTTAATGAAGTCTGGTGGTTTTATTGTTCTAAAGACTCTACTGCGGTTGATCGCTATGTAATCTATAACTACTCGGAAAAGGTCTGGTACTACGGCAATATAGCCCGTACAGCATGGCTGGATTCTGGCTTGCTACCTTTCCCTATAGGAACAACGTACAACAACAAGATTGTGCAACACGAAGATGGCGTAGATGACGTAGAGACGGGCACCCCCGTAGCCATACCAGCCAACATCTCGTCTTCTGAGTTTGATATTGGTGACGGGCACGCGTTTGGGTTTGTGTGGCGAGTTTTACCAGATTTGACTTTTACTGGGTCAGTTGCCCCCGGCAGTGTAAGCGGTGTGGTGTACCCAACTCCAGAAGTGGCAATGACGCTGTACCCGATGCAAAACTCCGGCTCTGGCGTAGGAAACCCGGCAAATGCGGCGGTACTTCAAGGGTCTACGTACAACATCACCGAAAAATTTACGGGCCAAGTGTATACCCGCGTACGGGGTCGGCAAATGATTCTTAAAATGTCTTCAACAAACTTGGGGACGACTTGGCAAATGGGCGCGACCCGAATAGATGTACGTGCTGATGGAAGAAGGTAGCTATGGGTATGCTACAAAATCAGGGGGTTCCCAGCATCCCTGTAGCCCCAAAGGAGTATGACCAAGCGTTTATGGACGCGTTTAGTAATGTGCTACGCCTGTTTTACAACAACGTCAATGCAGTACAGAACCTAAATTTAGCCTCGCTGAACCTTGACTTGCGTACACTGCCAACTGACGCAGACTACCAAAACTTGCGGCTTGGTGCTGTCTACAGGGACACACAGGGCGGCACGCTACAAACTGGCACAAACATACTACGTATCAAAGTGGCTAATGACTTGCTTGGTGTGCAAGGCACAGGAGCGGTAGGCAGTGTTGGGGGCACAGTAACAAAAGCTTTGACAGGTGTTTCTGGGCAGGGAACAGTTGGCACAGTAACTCCTTAAAGCTAGAATGTCCATATATTTGAGGAAAAACACATGATGCATCAACACGCCGCTCAAGGAATTGCCTCTCTTGGTAGAGGGCCAGACACCGAGCTAGTCCACATGACCAAGGGCGAAGTTGCGGGTTTGCAAAGCCTTGCCCTCGCGCACGGCGGCTCCCTGACGATCAACCCCCACACAGGGCTTGTTGAAGCCGGGTTCCTATCCTCGTTTTTACCCATGCTCGTTGGTGCGGGACTGTCAATTGCTTCAGGCGGCACTCTGACTCCTTTAATGGCGGCTGGTCTTATGGGCGGTGGCACGGCACTGGCTACAGGCAGCTTGAAAAAAGGGCTTATGGCCGGATTGGGTGCGTACGGCGGCGCGGGTCTTGCCGGGGGTTTGATGGGTGCGGGAGCTGTTGAAGCGGCGGGGAGCGCTATGGCTGGTGCCCCTGCTGCGGCTGCTACTACGGGGGCTGAAGTTGCTTCAGACTTTGCTCTAAACCTTACTGCTCCGTCTTCGACTGCACCTACTTTAGCCAACGCTGCTTACTCTAACGCTGCGTCCCCTCCTTCTTTTTTTAACGCAATGGGACAAGTGGGGAACGCCCCTACTGTATCTACCGCAGGTGTTGACAACATACTTAAGGAGCAGTTACAAACGCAGTTAAATCCACTGGCAAATACACAGATAGCAAACGCTGTGCCAAAAGCGTCGTCTATGGCTTTGGGGCCAACCAATGCCGCAGCGCTTCGTATGCCAAGTCCGTATGAGCAAATGGTCGGGGGGCTTAAAAATGTCACGTCTAGCGGAGCTAATGCCTTGGCCTTTGCCAAAGACAACGCATATCCGCTTGGTGCAATGGGGTTGGCCGCACTTGGCAGCAGTGAGCCAGAAAAGTTCAATCCACCGCCTACCAGCCCCGGCATGATTCGTCCCTACACGTATAACAGTGTTCAAAACGAGCCACAAAATCCAATAGGTGCTTTGTACACCCCCGGCCAGAGCACGCGGGAGCGCAACTACATGACCAACACCTACACGGCTGGGACTCCATATGCCGCGCCGGGGCCGGAGTACAAAATGGCAGAGGGGGGCGTTGCATCGCTTGACAAGTATTCGTACAACCCCGATACCTCCGCGTATTCTCCGATGGCGTTGCCTAGTGGCTCCGCTGCCACTCCGGTCAACCCGGTCAACCCGGTCAACCCGGTTGATGCGGCCAACATCGCTGCAATGGAAGCCAACACGTACACGTACGACCCCGTTAAACAGCGCTATTCCCAAGTAGCCCCAGACCCCGCAAAAGCGGCACCTGTAGCCGCTAGACCTTGGCACGCCGGGCCTGAACTCGATAGCTACGTGCGGGACTCAATTAATGCCGGATACTTTGCCAACGGCGGCTTGGTACCTATGCGTTTTGCATCTGGCGGGTCAAACTTAGGCGGCTACTCTGACGGTGGACAGCTTCTGCGCGGCCCCGGTGATGGCGTGTCTGACAGCATCCCTGCCATGATTGGACAAAAACAGCACGCTCGTTTGGCTGACGGTGAGTTTGTGGTTCCCGCCCGGATTGTGTCTGAGCTTGGCAACGGCTCTACAGAAGCTGGCGCTCGTCAGCTATACGCCATGATGGACCGGGTACAGAACGCCCGCAGAAAAGCAGCGGGTAAAGACAAAGTAGCGACAAATACTAAGGCCAGCAGGCTCTTACCCGCATGAACATCGTGTACGAAGACACACCGCCGATGAAGTTTTTGGACGAGCTTAAACCGCTTTTTCCAATACACTACGACGAGCTGTGCGTCACCAAGGACTTTCCCCTTGAACCGGATTACGAAGCCTATACACGACTGAATAACGCCGGGATGCTGCGCTGTGTTACTTGCCGAGCAGAGGACGAGCTGATCGGATACGCAATTTTTGTTGTTCACCCGCATTTACACTACAGTACTTGCCTTACCGCTTTTGAAGATATTTACTTCATTAGGAAAGACTTTCGTAAAGGGAGAATCGGAATCCGACTGTTCCAATACGCTGAAAGTGTGCTTAAAAGGATTGGTGTTCAGCGCATTATTATGCACACCAAGATTCACATGGACAACTCAAAATTGTTTGAGTACTTGGGGTACAAGATGACCGACAAGCTGTTCACAAAGATACTGACGCAGGAGCCATCATGAGCTATTCCCGTAGACAACTATACGCAGTAGGCGAACCGTTTGGCGAAAGCGCAACGCAGCGCAAGCTTGGGGGTCGTATCTATGGCGGTGGCGGGGGTGGCGGGTCTTCCCAGCCATCAAACCAGACAATAACCCAAACGAGTATTCCCGACTACGCTAAACCGTACGTCGAGAAAATGATTGGGCAAACAAGCGCTCTTACGGACATCAACCAAAACCCATACAAGACGTACGGCAACGAGCGTCAGGCAGCGTTTACCCCCCTTCAGAAACAAGTCCAAACGGGCGTTGCAGGGATGCAGATGCCCGGACAGTTTGCCCGAGCCACAGAGGGTGCAGAAGCCGCAGGGGTGGGTGCGATGGCATCCGCTATCCCTGCATACAACTACGGAACTGCGGGTAGTGCGGCTGGACAAAGGGGAGAGCAGTTAGCCATTCAAGCTGGGAGTAACTACGGTCAGCAGGGCATGGATGCAGGTTTGGCTGGGCTGCGTGTAGGAACTGCCGCCCAACAAGACGCTTTAAATCGAGCTAATTCGGCAGCGCTTGTGGCGGGTAATTATGGGCAGCAAGGTCAAGACTACGGAAATGCAGGAGCGCGTACAGGTATGCAAGGCGGGGCGCAATACGGCAGTATGGGCGCAGGTTACGGCTCCCAAGCCGCTGGCCTATCTAATCAAGCGTTAGGGTATGGTCAAGCAGGTTCTAGTTCAGGACAAATAGGACAGCAACTTGCCCTTGATGCCGCTAATCGCTACGGTGCAATGGGGTCGGGATACGGTTCCCAAGCCGCAGCGTTGGCTCCTCAAGCACAGCAATACGGACAAGGGGCCGCTGATATTGGCCGTATGGGACTTCGCGCTGAAACACTGGGTCAAGATATTACGGGGCAGGCACGGGGGTACGCGGCTCAAGCGGCGGGGGCTGGACAGCAGTATGCCAACCAAGCTACCAGCCCAAGCGCCATGCAGTCGTACATGTCGCCGTACATGCAGAACGTGGTGGATGTCCAGAACCGTGAAGCTGCACGTAACTCTGCAATTCAAGCAACACAGCAGCAAGCGCAAGCTGCGCAGGCCGGGGCGTACGGCGGTGGCCGCGATGCCATTATGCGGGCCGAGCGGGAGCGTAACTTAGCCACGTTGCAGAACCAAAATCAAGCACAGGGAATGCAAAGCGCTTATCAACAGGCACAGCAAGCTCAACAGTTTGGCGCAGGTCTTAATCTTCAGGGACTTCAAGGCGCACAGCAGGGTCTGGGTACGGCACTGCAAGGTGGTCAATTGGGCTTGTCGGGCATTGGGCAGGCTATGGCGGGGCAGCAAGCAGGTATTTCTGGGTTGAACCAAGCAGGTAATCTTTACGGCCTCGGTATGCAAGGCGCTGGTATGGGACTCCAAGCCGCACAAACAGGGCTTCAAGGTACGGCTCAAGGTATGCAGGGTGCGCAAGCAGGTTTGTCAGGTGTCAACGCCGCCAATCAAGCGTACCAAACTGGCATTCAAGGCGCGGGTATGGGCCTGCAAGGGGTTAACGCTCAACTTGCTGGCACTGCCCAAGGTATGCAGGGTTCACAAATTGGCTTATCTGGTGTAGACCGCGCACTTGCCGCAGGCCAGCTTGCACAGCAAGGAGCCAACACGGGTTTGGCGGGTACTGGTCAAGCCATGCAAGGCGCTCAAGTGGGGCTTCAGGGCGTAGACCGCCAGCTTGCCGGAACCGCACAAGCCATGCAGGGCGCTCAAGTGGGGCTTCAAGGTGTGGCAGGAGCGCAAGCTGGGTATGGGCTGACTAACCAAGCATCAGCCAATATGGCTAACATGGGCACGCAGCAACTAGCTGCACAAAACAGCATATACAACACGCAAAACCAAATCGGTGGGCAGCAACAAGCACAGCAACAAGCCGCGCTGAACCAGCAGTATCAAGACTTTCTTGACCAGAAAAACTACCCGTACAAACAACTGGCGTTCCAGTCAGACATGTTGCGCGGCTTACCGCTTTCACAGAGTTCTAGCCAGATGTACTCAGCCCCACAGTCCGCGCTTACTCAAGTAGCTGGAGCAGGTTTGGTAGCTAAAGGGCTAGGCGTATACGCCAAAGGCGGCAAAGTAAAAGCCAAGAAACAACGCCCTGCGGGTCTGGCTGAGTTGGCAATTTCAAGAATGGCGTAAGGAAAAATTATGCTCAACGTCAATCAAATTACATCGCAACTGGCACGGATGCCCGACCAAGCGTTGCAGCAGTACGCCAAGATGCACAAGAACGACCCCTATACGGTGTCACTGGCGCTGGCTGAATCCAACCGCCGCAAGCAGATGCGCGATGCTGCGCAGGGCCAGCAGGGTATGGCCCCACAGCCCAAGGTAGTCGATCAAGGTATTGCCGAGATGTCTTACCCGGAAGGACAGGCACAAGCCATGCCCGAAGACGTGGGCATCGGTGCGCTTGCAGCGCCTAACATGCAGAACTTTGCCGAGGGCGGCATCGTAGCGTTTGCTGGAGGTGACCGAGTAGTAGACCCGCTGGCACAGTACATAGAACAGATTCGCGCTGAAGCCATTCGTCAAAATGTTGACCCGGATATGGCGGTGCGTTTGTTTAAAACGGAATCTGCGGGAAATCCAAACGCTATTGGCCCTAAAACAAAAACTGGGGAGCGCGCTGTAGGCATGGGGCAAATGATGGAAGCGGCTTCAAAAGACATGGGGCTTAAATTAGAAGACCGTACTAACCCAGATAAAAGTATTCCTGCGTCTATTGGCTACTTTAAAAAGCAGCTCAATACGTTTAAAGACCCCCAGACAGCGCTGGCAGCGTACAACTTTGGGCCGGGTAACGTGCAAAAGCACCTCGCTCAAAATAACGGTCAACTTAATCCGGCAGGCTTGCCAAAAGAAACGGCAAACTACATAAACAAAATTTTGCCTATGGGCACAGCATACGCAGCACCCGCAACCCAAGGAGTTGCAAGTATTGTTCCGGCCAACACAGATGACGCTCGTCGTGCGGCAATGCTGGCTAAGATTCCCGGCGCAGCCCCTGCCGCGCAAACAGCACAACTCCCTGCTGGCCCAGCGCCTACTGGAAACGAAATTGTCAAAGGTACGGCAAAGACGGCCTTTGCGCTTGGGCAAAACTTGCTGGCAGTTCCGGCAGCGGGCGTTAGCACGCTAGCACGTAAAGCTTTTGGCGACCCCACTGCCAACTTTGATGAAACTCTTAGGCGCTACAGCTACTCGCCAGACGATGCAGTGTCGCAGCAGCAGTTAAGTAATATTGGGCAGACTATGAGTGACTTAAAAGTCCCTGCGTACATCCCCACGCTTGGCGGGTTACGGGGCGCGTCTAGGGCAGGCGCAGCAAATGACGCTGCCGCAATTGCTAAAACCCAGAACTTGCGGTTAGGCAGCAATGCTACAAAACTAGACCGCAACAACGCCACGGGTATGGCAAACCTAGCTACCGACGAAGCGGCTGCGGCTGCGGCCCGTACACGCCAAGGGGCTGCAAAAGCAACAAATGCTGAAGCGCAAGCCGTAAACAAAACTTTGCCCATAGCTTCCAACCTTTCTATGGTTGGCGGCAACGCTTTAACAGGTGTAAACGCAGCCAATATGTACCCCGATTCTGCGGAAGTTGTTCCTGCCCCGGCTGCAAACGCTGACTCTTCTGATCGCAACGCCGAGTATCGTCGTCAAATTCGTGAAAGCGAAGCTGCGATGCCTAAAGAAGATGCAGCACCCATTATCGCCGCCGCCAAAGCAGAGGTACCCAAAGCCGAGCGTAAGGGGATGACAAACGACGACTACCTCACGTTGGGGCTTAACCTTCTTGCTAGTAAGTCGCCACAATTTATGGGCGCTTTGGGCGAAGCAGGGTTAGCCACGTTGAAATCGCAGAAAGAACGCGTCAAAGACGAACGCGAAATTGAAAATGACCGCATTAAAAACCTGTACTATAAAGGGTTGGCGCGGCAAGCCGAAGCCACAGCAGGTTCTTACGAAAGCGGTAGCCGACTGATGCCGCAAGCAATGGCAGCGGGTAATGCTGCGTATGACGACTGGTTTAAGTCACTTAGTCCCATTCAGCAGATGGAACTCAAACCGGGTCAAGCCGAAGCCAAACGGCAAGAGTTATTGCAAGCGGCAATGGCACAGTTTAGAATGTCGGGAGGAGCAGGCTCCTCCCCACAACTAAGTACCGCAGATCAATCATTGATTGCCAAGTACGCCCGATAGAAAAATCTAAGCATGGAACTCAACCAAGTCCTTCAAGCACTTCGTAACGCAGACGCCGCAGGCGACACGGAAGCAGCAAAGAGACTGGCTGAGATTGCTAGAGGCATGACGCGGGAGGCTGTTGCCCCCGTTCCGGCTTTTGCCGACGAACCCCCTGCCGAGAAAAAGAAATCCGGCATTCTTGCGTCTGCCGCTAAGGGCATCGAGTCCCTTATATCTTCTGGCCGTACCGCTATAGGTGCGGCAACCGGGGACGCTAACGAAGCTGCCCGTGCTGGCTTGGAACGTGGCGAAGATATTGGTCGCCGCTACGAGGATGACGTAAGTCTTGAAAGGGTGAAGCAGGCGTACAACGAACGCGGGTTGCTGTCTGCTGCGGGTGAAGTAGCCAGCCAAGTCCCCAAAGCGCTTGCTGGGCAAGCACCTAACATTGCAGCAACCCTTGGTTCTGCCCGACTGGGTGCTATGGCCGGGTCACCTTTTGGCCCTGCTGGCGCTGTTATTGGCGGTGTTGGCGGCGCAATTGCTCCCGGTCTTGTGTCTATGTTTGGCTCCAACGTCGAACGCCAAGCCGCTGAACAAGCCAAAGAAGGCCGAAACACAAACGTAGATGTTGGCGCTGCCGCTGCCGCTGCCGTACCTCAAGCTGCGCTTGATGCCGCAGGTACGTTTATTCCCTTGGGCGGGCGGCTGGTCAGCAAACTTATTGGAGTTCCTGCTGAAGCGTTGATGGGCAAAGCGGCTGCAAATGCAACCAAGCTGGCTGACGAAAAGCTGCTGGCGGTACTGGCTAAAGGCACCGCAGTCGGTGCCGCTGCTGAAATCCCTACGGAGGTGGCGCAACAGATGCTGGAGCGTGCCCAAGCCGGACTCTCGCTCAGTTCCCCCGAAGCGCTTGCCGAGTACGGCGAGACGGCGTATCAAGTTTCTTTGTTAGCCCCAATAGGAGCAGCGGGTCGGTTGTCTGCACGTTCTGGTGCCCGTGATAACGTCCTTGCCCAAGATGCCGCTACGCGCCGTGAGCGTTTTGTTGAACAGGAAAAAGCCACCGCTGCCCAAGCCGAAGCGGACAAGGTTGCCGCTGCTGCCGAAGAAGCCCGCAGGCAGACCCCGGAGTTTGCAATTGAGGCTGAGCAAAAGTACAACGCTTTTACGGAGCAGTTTAAAACACTGCGCGAACAGGCTATTGCCAAGGTTGACCAAAACGACCCCGCTGCCATAGCTGCCAAGAAAGATGCTGCCGTACAGCTAAGAGCACTCAAGGCATCCGACGAATTTAAAACGGCGGTTACCGACTACCGCGCTACCAAAGGCATCCGCGATAAGCTGACGCAAGACCAAGCCGCTGCCGCTGCTACCAAAGCCGCCGCAGACAAAGAAGCCGCAGACAACAAAGCCGCCGCAGACAAAGAAGCCGCTATCCGTGCAGAGCTTGCGGTAATGGGCCAAGCCCCCGGCACTCAAAGGTCGCTCCCCGGCTTTACGCCAACGGAGACGGTCACACCAATGCCAGACTTGGATGCCCAGCAGCAAGAGGTGCAGGGTTTTGCTGAAAAGCAAGCGGAGTTAGCGCAATCGTTGGAAGCACAGCAAGAGGCCGAGTCAAATGCTGCCAAGACAGGAGATATTGCTGGCCTCAAGAGCTTGCGCAAACGCCGCGAGATGCTGCAAAACGAATACGATTTTGTAAGCAAGCAGCTTGACACAATTGGCATTGCCCCGACCCGCAACATTGACGATACGCAAAAAGCATTGACCGCAGCCGTTGCTAAGCTTAAAGCTATGGCTGGCCCCGGATACGACCCCGTTAAAGCGGACAAACTGGTCGCCAAGATTGAAGAGATGCAGGCGCTTATTAAAGCGGAAGGCGCTCAACAAACATCTCTTGATTTTGGCGATGCTACACAAACGACATCCAGCGAGGCACGAGACAAGTTTGCTGCAAGGGTGTACAAACCCGGCGCAGCCGACATCGAAGCACAGGAAGCTGCGGCGCTTGAGGAAAGTCGTTTTGCTGATGAACAGGCGCTGGCTGAAGCCGAAGCCAATGTCAGACTGTCCCCCGAGCGCAACGCCTTGCTCCGAATGGGGAAACGCAAAAACCCACTGTCGCCAGAAATTAACACGATGCTGACTGGGCCCGAAGCAAACAACGCCGAGGAACTGCGTGTGTTGATTGCGCGGTGGCAAAACGCAAACACCGTTGAACGCGCAAAGCTAGGGCCGCAAATCAAGCGCTTGATGTCCGCTTCGGGTTTAGAGGGTTCGTCCGCAATGGGGCGCACAGCCCAAGACTTGCAAGGCAAAGAGATCGGTGCGCAGGGCGAACTGATTTACACCGCTGATGAAGACAAGGCAGACATCGAAGCGCCTAAAGCCCAACGCGTTCCCGGCACTGGGGAACTGCGGCTTTACAACGAGCGGGGGGAGCGCCCGCTTGACCGTGCGGAAATTGAAGCCCGCTTGCAGCGCCTGCTTGTCAACAAGAACCTATCGGACGATGCTTTTAACTTACTGCGTCGTATTGAAAACGTACTGCCGCAAGCAAACTACGCCGAGAGCACAGACCGGGTTTCTGAAGGCAAGGGCAAGGTTAAGCGCAACACGGCCAGCTCCGAAGGTTTGCTGACCCTGATCGACCGCCAGCTTACTAAGATTGAGCGTGGGCTAGAAGGCATGACGCAGCAAGGCAGAGGCCGCACTACGGACTTGCAAGGGTTTCCTGCGCAAGGCGCAGCCAGCACCACGCCCCCCACAGAGGGAGTCAAGATTGATGTTACGCAGCGTGCCTCGGCAGCGCCGGGTACAAAATCGCCAATCAAAGAAGTGCGTCAACCAGAGAAAACAGAACGCGGCACTTCTGGTAGCACTGGCGTGCCAGTCAGCAAGCGCGTAGACGATACGCAACCAACTACTTTGCGCGGAGCGTCCACAAAAGCCAAAGACCTGAGCGGGCAAGCGGAGATTGAGCCTTTGCTGCGCACTATGGAGCGCACCGCTCAAGAAGACGCAGGTCAGATGGGCTTGTTTGCTGAAGAAGATAAGAAGCTAGGTGCTATCAAACCCGATGCCGCCGCTTTCCAGCGGCTGATGAAAAGCCCCTATGTTCGTACGCTACAAAAGAACTTGCCTTGGCCAACACTGATTCGCGCCAGCAAAGCGTTGCCAAAACTAAACGACGACATTGCTGCGCTCCAAACCAAGCTCGATGGGATGCTGGAGGCGCAGAAAAAGTACAAAGATGCTGAACGGGTTATTAAATCTAACGCGGACGTTGCTACGCTTGAACGGGGGTTGGATTCTTTAAGCAACCGTGTGACTGATTTGGTTGTTAACCGCATGACGCTGCAAGGTGCAATCGACGAAGCCCGTACCAAACGCGTTGCAATTGAAAAGCAAATTGCGGCGCTGCAAGCGGATACCGCTCCGGCAGACGTTGAGGAACGCAGCACACTGGCGCAGCATCGCTCTGAATTAGACCAGCTTGAGAACGTGGTGCAGTCCACGCTGAACGATGTGGCTCTGACGGACTCCGCGATGGGCGTGCTGCAAGCGCAAATTCAAACGATGAAGGCGCTTAACGAGGTGCAGTCTCTGCGCGATGCCGCACCGTTCCCCACGGATACTGAGGCCACCAAAGAACAGTTGAGGGCCAAGCAGACGCAAGCGGCAAAACTTGAGTCTGACAAACGCGATATTGAGCGTGCCGACAACACCGAAGACCGCGCTGCTGAACAAGCCCGGTTAGCTAAAGCACGGGTAGACAGAGACACCAAACAAACAGCGTTTTACAACGAGCGCCAGCGCCGCCTTGAGGCTGCTTTCGGGGATTCCGTCGAAGGCAGGCAGTTTGCGGCCATCAATGCAGCGCAGCGCACGGCACGGGAGTTAGGTGACCCGGTGTTTACAGCGGACGAAAATAAACAGCTTGCCAAAGACCCACGCCAAGTGCTTGGCGGGTATCGCGCACAAGAGACGCTTTTGGAACGCAACCTGCAAAAGTCGTTGGCTAAATCCAGAGACGCAAGAGACTCCCAACTTGACGGTTTGCGCAATCGCCGCGACGACCTACTCAAGCAGTACAAAGCAGCCAAGTCCTCAGACTTACGCGCTAACCTTGGCGAAAAGTATGACTCTGCGGCACGCATGGTCACCAATGCAGAACAGAAATTTGCGGCCACTCCAGTTACGTGGATTGGCATGAAGAAAGACCGCGCCGCACTGCTGGACATATACAACAAGATTGAGTTCCTTGAAGCCAAGATTGACGCAGGCGTTGTGTCCACTCCTGAAGAGCGTGCCCCCGCAGCAGCCCGTGTCAAAGACAGCGTTTTGCAACAAATGGCTAAGCGTGCGCAAGAGCAACGCAAGGCTGTAGAAGACGGTACTTTCCGCGCCGACGCGCCGTCCACCAGCGGCGAACCTCTACTAAAGTCTGAGATAAAGAAGCTAACGCAGCAGCAACAGACGCTGTATAGCAGTAAGGGCAACACCGCAGAAGTTCGAGAAAAAATTGCCAAAGATGTCCGTGAACGCAATCTTGCAGCCAACGCTAAACGCGCAGCAGATCGTGCGGCAGCAAAACTACGTGCCGAGGAAAAGCAAGCAGTTGGAAAAACGCTGACCCCGTTTGACGAGACTGCGCTGCGCTACCAGATGGCAGCAACTGCCAGCCAAGGGCCAGCCGTAGCGATTACGGCAGAGAGCAGCATTTCTAATGTGATGGACGAGTTGACTGCAACCAGTACCAGTCCGTTAAACCGCGCCGTAGCTGAGCGCTTGCGTTCACTGCTGGTCGAAACTCGTTTGCGTCTGGTCAAGAACTTGACGGACGACAAAGGCAACCCGGTATACGGCAGCGCTAAGGTGGACGGTTCTGAGATTTCTCTGGATATGCAGTACGGCTTAAATGAGCAGACCGTGTTGCACGAGGGTGTCCACGCCGCTGTTGAACGTGTACTTAGTTTGCCGGACTCGCAGTTAAACGAAGACCAGCGTGCCGCCAAGCGGGAGCTTCAAGCGCTTTATGAGGCGTACAAGAAAGACAAGAATGCACCGAACGAGAACGCCAAAGAAAACCTAAGCGAGTTTGTGGCTGAAGCGCTGTCTGACAACCCACTACAAAACTATCTTCAGTCGAAGAAGTGGACGATTCAGAACATGTGGAACGCTGTGAAGAACGGCATCCTAAAAATGATTGGTGTTGATACGCCGACCAATATGCGCGATGCCGCTTTTGCTGCGGCTGACCGTCTGATGACACGTGTTCCACGCCCAACTGCTGCGGACGCTACCACGGTGGTCAAGTCGCTAAACCGTCCTCGCATAAACCCTGCGCTGCAAGATGCGCTGGACGTGTCTGACCGACTGGTTGCTAAGCAGAAGTCGTGGTCGCAGCAAGTGCGCGACGAAAACTCAGGGCTGGCTTTTAGCACCCGCTACATAGACCGTTTCGCCGGGTTTGAGAAACTTGCCAAGACGATGGAAGCGCTCAAGGGTACGCAGATGATGTATTACCTGCGCATGTATGACCAGCGCATGAACTTTGTCTCGCAGTCTGCCAGCAACGGAGCGCTGTCTCTGGAAAAAATTAAGCGTGCTGATGGAGAGACCGAGTACGTGGTCGAGAGCAAAGACGGAGCAAACCTGCGCTCTACCGTTGAGATTTTAAAAGACGCTACGCCGTTGGTTGGAGATGCCGATGCGGTCAACCAGCTCTTTACTTCATACCTTGCCCACAAACGAGGCAAACGTGTTGGCTTTGACAAGCTGAACTTTAGCGTGACGGAAGCGCAACTTACCAAGGCAATGAACAGTATTGACCGCGTACCGGGTCTGAAAGGTATTTTTGAGCAGGCGCAGGCCGAGTACAACCAGTACAACGAAGGCTTGGTGCGTTTTGCACAGCAGTCCGGCGCGTTGGGCAAAGAGACTGCCGACAGACTTCTGGCTACCAAGGACTACATCCCATACTACCGCCAGAACAAAGACGGCGGGGTTGAGTTGGTGATCGGCGGCGAAGCGCCCATCCGCGTTGGTAGTGTCAAAGACCAGCCATACTTGCACGAGCTGGTTGGCGGGGACGAGCCAATCTTTGACTTCTTCAAGAGTTCTTTGCAGAACACCAACCTCATGGTGGATATGGGACTGCGCAACTTGGCTACGCGCAACGCGGTGATGGAGCTAGTTGGTTTGGATGCGGCTAAAGTCACGCCGTCGCAGATCAGCGGCACTGATGTTGTGCAGTTCAAGGTTGACGGCAAAGACATGTACGCCCGTATCGACACTGATGAGTTTGGTGTCAACGCCGATATCTTGGTCAAGGGCATGGAAGGTATCCCGCTCCAGCTTACGGGCGTGATGCGTATTGCCAGTATCCCCTCGCGCTTCTTGCGCCGCGCCATTACGATCAACCCGCTGTATGCAGCGCGTCAGTTGTTCCGTGATTCTCTGGCTGCACCAATCTTGGCAGGGGCTGACTTTAGTCCTGTCATGGGCGCTCTTCGGGAGATAGGAACCGTTGCAGGCAAGACGCTAGACAAGCGCGGCATCACGGGCGGGCAATTCTTTACGGGCACGCAAGAAGATATGGCCCGCGTTATGCGGGAGATTGCTGGCGGCACTAGCACTTGGGCGCAAGCGGTTGGCAGGATGGAGTCTTTTGGTATGGCGGCTGACGCGCTCACTCGCCGTGCCCAGTACAACAGCTACATTAAGCAGGGTTTGTCTGAGATGGAAGCTACCTTGGCTGCGCTGGAGTCCATGAACTTTAACAAGCGCGGCGCGTCCCCTTCTATCCACATGGCGAACGCGCTCATCCCTTTCTTCAATGCTCAAATCCAAGGCTTGAATGTTCTGTACCGTGCCGTCACAGGTAAGGCTTCGCAGGCAGAAAAACTGCGTTTGCAGTCTAAGTTATTGACACGGGGCGCGTTGATGTTTGGTACATCGCTGGCATACGCTGCGGCTATGCAAGACGACGAAGCCTATCAGAACGCCACACCTGACCAAAAGTACGGCAACTGGTTTATTCGTATTCCGGGTTTTGACGAGCCGTTGAAATTGCCTATACCGTTCGAGGTGGGCTACATCTTCAAGGCGCTGCCCGAAGCGTTGTACAACGCAGCAGTCAATGACCGTGGCGGCGAAGATGCCGCAGCAGCGTTCAAGGCAATTTTGCGCAATACGATACCGGGCGGCAGCAGCATGTTGCAAGTCAGCGGCTGGCCTGTAGGAGTGCCGATTCCACAAGCAATTAAGCCCGCCATAGAAACCATCCTTGGTAAGTCGATGTACACGGGGCGAGACATACTGTCCACCAAAGAACAGCGTTTGCGCCCAGAAGAACAGTTCCGTGAAAATACTTCGGAGCTTTCAAAAATGTTTGGTGGTGCCACGGGGTTGTCCCCCATCAAACTGGACGCGCTGATTAACGGCTACACAGGCTCCGTAGGGTTGGCAATCTTGCAGATGGGCAACCTTGCTTTCAGCAGCAATGAGTCACCAGAAAAGGCGGTCAAGCGTTTGTCGGACATGCCCGTTGTTGGCGGCGTATTCCAAGCCAACGATGCGGGACACATTATCAACAGTACCTACGAGCGTTTAAGAGAAGCCGAGCAAGTTAAGGCATCAGTGACCGACTTACTGGGTAAAGGGGAAAAAGCCAAGGCAATGGCGCTGTTGCAGGAAAAAGGCAACGAGTACGCGTTGGCTAGTACTTCCAGTTGGTTTCAATCAGCTATGCAAAAACTTACGCAGTACGAAACCGCTGTCCGCGCTTCCGATAAAACCCCCGAAGAAAAGCGGGAGCTTCTCGACAAGATTAGACAGCAGAAGATTAAGTTGGCGGGGTCTGTGCGCGAGGCAGTCGATAGAACCACACCCCGATAAGGCCGTTACGGATGCCCGCAATAGCGCGGGCATCCCGGTATCTTAAAGCGACGTTCAACCCTTTGATACGTACCGCTTCGGTGTCGAGGCAGGGGACAAAAAACCCCTGCCCCCGTTCAGTCTTGTCCCACGGGAACCGAATTGAGTAGCTCATTGTCCTTCTCGGTGATAAGGCGTGAAATCTTCAGCACTGAGACGCGCATCTGAGGGCCACGGGTTTTAGCCGTCATATCCTTCTTGGTTATCTCCGACACCTTGAACAGCTCCCCAAGCTGGCGCTTGAAGTCCGCGTAGCCAAAGCTCATGTTGGCGCAGCACGCTTTGAGCATACTCTGCTCGATGAAGTAGTCGATGTACCCCGGCGTTGCGCCGTGCTCGATGCGGCCCATGATGCGTGACCTAGTGGTGGAGTCATCAATCTCTTTGCCGTTGCCAAGCTCAGCCAGCACCCGGTTGCCCTCGACATGACGGATAACAATGAAGTGACCGTAGTGCTCACGGGTGTATGTGTTCAGTACGTCTTCAGCACTACGGGCGTTGCCCTTGATGTTGTTGCGCATACCTGTGACGATGCCGTGCAGGAACTCAATGATCTTACCCATCGGGATGTCAATAACCCCGGCATGGGCGTTCGACATAAGCACCCCAGCGCCCACCAGTTCAGCCAGCCCCGCCATCCAGAAGCGCTCATCATTGGTAGCGTTGAACTCCTTGTACATGTTCGTCACAATCTCAGGCACCATCGTCTTGAGCAAGTCCACGTTATTAGTCATGTACTCGACCAGCATGTGCCCAGCTACCGCGTAGTTGTGCTGTAACGACTTGACGATCTCAATTTCATGCGGCTCCCACGTCAGCGGCTGGTCCATGATGAACTCCAGCAAGCGGCGCATCTCGCCCTCGGACGAGTGGGTGCGGCCCCCGGTCAACATGTCAACAGCGTGCGTGTTGGAAGACATGATGGCAACGGTCATCCACGTAGACAGGTTCAAGCGCTCTTTGTTGGAGCCGGACTCCATACGCTCCTTGCCACGGCCCTCGGTCATGTCGAGCAAGAACTCAGGGAACCATTCAAAGTTGTTGCGGTTCTTGCTGGTGATCTCGTCCGTAATCAGCGGGTTGCTGTTGAGCAGACCAAGGCGCTGCTGCATGGCTACAGGAGATGTTCCCTTGCCTGTGCGGTAGTGCGTAGGGTGACCCCATACCGATGCTGCTGCCTCAAGCGCCAGTGTCTTGCCCGTGCCGGACTCGGTAGAGCCGCAGTGGTACGTCATACCGTAGATACCTGTGAAGCGCATCAGCGGTGCCCCAGCCCCGGCAAGCAAGACCGCTAAGTGGGCGTACATCTTTTTGTGGATGAGTAGGTTGACGAACGCACGCCACGCCTCAATGGTTCCTGTGGGCTTTGTGTTTGCCACTAGGTTTTCCAGCCCCGCCATCGGCACGGAGACTGGTGCTGCTGATTTGCTATAGATTTTGCCAGCAAAGACGAACGTGTCGTCTTCTTGCCAGCCGTAGTTTGATGGCACTTTAACGGCGGCCTTACCTGTACTTGCTTGTTCCACACATGCCCTAACATATTCAAAAAGGTTTTTGTCGTTACCAGCGCCAAACGAGGCGATGATATTTTGTTGAGCCAGCGCTTTGACTGTCTCGTCTTTGCTCACTACCGCCCTCTGCGGAATCGTGACTGTTATCGGGCCTTCTGGCCGCAGTGCCAGCATGTGAACCGTGTGGTCACCACCGCTATTCAAAATGTCCACGACAAACAGATCGTAGGGCAGCAACATCACTTGTTTTTTAGTGGTCTTGCCCTCTGCATCCTCCATAGATTTTTCTGAAAACACGCCGCCTTTACTGCCGTACCCGAACCCACGCGGAGGAGTCGGGCGCAGCAGCTTTTTTACTTCAGGAGCAATGCTGGGACTCTCCGAAGGTATAACAATCTCAATTTCTTTCTCGGCTGTCTCCACTGCAATCTCCCGCCCCAGTGCCAACGGGTTCGTGATTTTGCCAAAGTGCGGGCAGTCGCCGCACAAGCCGGGGTTCTCGCTTTCAAACTTAATGCACGGGTACGGCCCTTTGATCTGCGCTTGCTTCTCGCGCATACGCTCCCCATCGTAGGGGTGCAGGTTACTGAGCCACACCGCTGCCCGCTCTCCATCCGTACACTTCTGAGCAATACTCAGCCAGCCACGCCACAGCGGTTCCATCCCATCATCTTCAGCGTTCTCAACAAAATGCTTGAGCTGGGCGCACCCACCACCATTTTTGGTTTTCAAGAAGATCGTACCAAACTTGGTCGTAGTGTTATCAAATAGCTTAGACACAGCCATTGGAGCAGGCACTGCGGGCGCTGCATCTGGGCGCTTACCCGGCAGACTCAACGCGGACGTTGCCGATACTGGAGCCATCGTAGTGAGCTTGGCTGCAATGCAGTGACTGATGCTGTCGAAGTTGAATGTGTCCCCTTCTGTCAGGAGCCTAACTTGCTTGGGTTCACCGTACTTCCACGAGCCGTCCTTGTTCTTCTTGAAGTTGTACGTGCCGGGAATCCGCAGTACCCGCGCTGCGTCTGCTGTCACCGTCATGTCGATGTTCAGCTTTTGCTGCTTGCACAGGCGCTTGAAGTTCTCGGCGGTTGGCTTCCATACAGCCACGTCCGTGTCCTCGGTAAACGGCCAGTAGGCGTGCAGACCTCCACCAGAAGCCACAATCCACGGCGCACCCAGCACGTCCAACCCAGTATCGGCAAGGAACGCACCGAGCGCCAGCGCTGCCTGCTTCTTGGATGCGTAGCCGTCCATGTCAATGAACAACGCCTTCATGCAAGAGGCGTTGTCGGCGGTGCGTTTGCCCGTAGTTTTAAATGTGGCCAAGGCAAAGTACGCGTCTTGCTCAGCTTCAACCCATGCGTCTACGGCAGGGTAAATGTCCTCCATGTTTTCAACATATAGATGCTCCTTCTTTTTTGTGCTTAGTTCTGCCGCACAGTAAATCCCAGATGACGGGGACGGCAAAATAACCGCAAGGAATTCAAGCGGGTTCATAAAGTCCTTGGGGTTACATGAACAGGTCGAGTTGCTTCTCGTCGCGTACCACGAGTTTGTCTAGGGGGATGGAGTTGCAAAAACGTGAGTACAGCTCATACTGGAGGTCAAGGGGTAGCCCCGCTGAAGTCCATGCGTTGTCGCAAGCCAAGACCAGTTCGCGGTTACTCAGGGCTGAAGGCCGTAGTGCTGACATATTTTTCTCCATGCCTCATCGGCAGAACGTGAATTTTGAAGATACTTGAGCAGGGTTTCTACACGGTGCTCGTACGCGGCAAAGATGTCTCCACCAGCGAACCAGTTGTATGCGGTCTGGCGAGTGATGCCGAGCGCTTTGGAAATGCGAACAACAGAAAAGTTGTGATGCACCGCCCAACGTCCGAGCTGATTGCCCGGAGTCTTTGGTGCTCGCATAACCATGTCGATTGTTTTTTGTGAGTAAGCCATATTGGTCTTAGGTGGGGCGCTGGGACACGCAGGGCAGGAAACGCAGTCATGGATTTGTTTAGCATTTGTTAACGACGAGAAATCACCGCCGACCCATGCAATGCAACCGCTGCCTGCGGCCCAGCGAAAACTTAATTCCGTAAGCCTTTGAAGTCCACAACAAAACCTGCATTCGGCACGTTCTGTCTTGGCTCATGGTGAAACGTACGCAGCTTTTCAGAATTACCGCTATGGAACAAATACGGTGCGGTAAAGTTCAACTGCCCGACAACAGCGTCAATTGTCCCAAGGGTCTTCGTTTCAGCAGCGGCCATCAGAGCTGCTTGCATGTTCACAGGCAGTAAGGTGTGATATGGGTGTTTCATAGGTGTCCTTTGTTTTTAAGGGCCGAAGCCCCCGAAACTAATTACTCGTCATCCCAGTCAGCAACGACATCGGCCAGCGCCTTCTTGCCGGGTACAGCCGTTGGCTTTGCCGCCGCTGCCTTCTTGACGACTGGCTCTTCGGCTTCTTCTTCCTCGACCACTGGGGCTGGCTTGGCCTTGGCTTTGGCTTTTGCCGCGATGTGTTCGTACGCAGGCTCGTCTTCCTCGTTCATGAGGTCACCCATTGGCTTTGCCTTGGCTTTCGGTGCTGCGCCCTTGAGCGCGTCTGCTGGCTTACCCATGTCCATACTGCCTGCATCAGACGTGATGGCCTTCTTGGCTTCTTCGGTGCTGCCCTGCTTGGTAGCTTCAGCATACTCGTCGTCGGTCAACCAGCGCATTGCTTTGAAGAACAGCTTGGGCGACTCGCTGGCCGTGTCGAACTTCATGCGGGTCACCACGGTGCTGGGGTCAACGCCTTGTGCAACCAACCAACGAGCATACGCTTGCAGCGGACGGTTGTCGCCTTCTTCCATACCGAAGATGGACTGTGCTGGCAAAGTCAACTGCATCACATTGCCTTCCATGTCGTTGGCTAAAGTCACAGCCAAGCGCTGCTGGTAACGGCAAGCACGGGTATTACCCTGACCAGAACCTGCCACGTTGTTCGGGCAACTAGCGCACGTCTCGGACTGCTTGTTCTTGCTGCTTGGGTCAGGCTTGTCGCCATCGTTGGATTGGCAGTCAGGCGCAGCGGCACTTGCGTCCTTGTCGTACTTAGCTGCGTAGAACACACGGGCAATCTTCGGTGCGGCTTTGACAATGACAACATCAAGAAAGCGCTCGTCAATGGCAGCGATTTCTTTGCCGCCAGCAACCAGACGGAACACACCGCCTTTGATAGAAACACGATGACCGCTGGCAGCAGCGCCGCCGCCTGCAAGTGCTTTGGCAATATCGGACATCCCAGCGTTGCGTGCGAAAGCAGGAGCCTTGGCGGGATTGAAAAGAGCTACGTTACTCATTTTGGTTTTCCTTAGTTGGATGGTTTTCTTACACTGATATCAAATTCTGCATTGGAGTTGAGTCCGGGCGGCAGAACGCCGGGGTTTTCTTCGAGGAACTGCTTCATGTTTGTTTGAGCAATACGTTTCTCGAAAAGGTCGAGCGCTTCATGCTGTATCACAAAGGTCTTGAACGAGTCCCAGTCCGTTGTTGAGTAGCGTGTTTTGATCGACAGGACAACGGTGCCTTGCGGCGTGTTGACTGAGGTGACACCAAGCGCCTGCATCTGGTCTTTCATTGCGTGCTTGATGTCGGTTTGCGTGGCCTTGAGCAACTCCACTTGCGTGTCGTATTCCTTGGTCAGCGTTTCGATTTCGCTGCGAATCTTTCGGTAGACCTTCGCTAACTTGTCGAGGGGGATAACTTCTGTGGTCATTAACTTCTCCTATATTGTTTGTCTAAGGTTGGACAGTTTACATGCGAATTCTGGTTTTGCAACTCCTTTAATTTTTTATTTCCATATTAAACATCTCAGTCAAAAGTGAGTGACTACTCACATTCGTTTGCAAGGCTTTAAACATCTTCTTCTCGATGGGGCTACCCTCGATATGGATGACTGTCACCTTGTCTGAGTCCTGCCCCTTGCGGTCTGCACGGGCTATGCACTGCACGTATTGCTCGACTGACATGAGGGGGCCGTAGAACACAACCGTGTCCGCAGCAGTCAGGGTAATTCCGTGTGCCGAGGCTTGCGGCTGCATCACCAACACTCTAGGGTCTGCTTCGGTTTGAAAGCGCCTGATGATGTCCGAACGCTTCGGGGGTGTTACGCCGCCATGAATACACTCAGCGCTGATTCCCTTCTTGAGCAAGTGCGTGTGTATCAGGTCGATGCTGGAGCGGAACAGTGCAAAGATTAAAACCTTGCGGTCTGTCTCTTCAAGTATTTCCTCCAGCACACTGAGCCTTGGGCCTGCATCAAACGCAACAACTTCGTGGTCGTCTGTGTAGGCGTTGCCACAACTGATCTGAAGCAGCTTGGATACGCTGGCTGCGGCATTGACCGCGCTGATTGTCTCGCCTGCTGCATGAATCATCATTTGGTCTCTGAGCAAGTTGTAGTACTTGGCTTGCTGCGGTGTCAACGCAATTTCCCTCGTGATGGTGACGACTGGCGGTAAATCCAAACACTGCGCTTTCGTAAACCGTATCGCTGGTTGCAGCGCTGTGTGTACCTGATCTTTTGCATCCGACTTCGGTGCCCACTTGAACGTAGTAATTTTGTTCATCACCTTGTCGCGCCATGCGGTAAAGAACTTCGGCACACCCTCCGGGTTCACCAGCTTAGCCAGCCCGTATGCGTCCACTGGTGACTGCGATGCAGGGGTTCCGGTCATCATCCACAAAAAGGTCTGCGGCTTGATAACTGTTGATAGGGCTTTCCACCGCTTAGTGCTCACGGTCTTGTAGGAGTTGGCCTCATCGACAATGACCAAATCAAATTTCCCGTTGGCAACTACCTCGCGGGCAATCAGGTTAAGTCCTTCGTAGTTGGTGATGACAATCTCGTAGTTCTTCTGAATCATTTCAATGCGGCGCGTTGCTTGCGGATGGTGGGCAACGATAGCCGAACGGTGAATGATGCTGTTGCTGATGTCTCCCATCCACGCAGACTGCATGATGGAGAGCGGGCACAGTATGAGCACGCGCCGCACTTCACCGAGTTGCATTAGGTAGTCTGCTGCCCACAGCGCACTGAGCGTCTTGCCTGTACCGGGTTCACTAAAAACAAACGCCTTGCGGTGCAGCGTCAGGAACGCGGACGTTTCAATCTGGTGCGCCATCGGCTTGTAGCGTCCGGGCCATGTGTACTTGCGCGTGATGGGCGAAGGTAGGTTCTTGACACCTAAGTTCTTGAGTACCCTGACCTCATCTAACCCCCAAAAAACTGCTACCGAACTTGACCCATCTTCATGACTCTCAACTACCTTGCTTCTCGGAATGATCTTGTATTTATCTGGACTGCGCGTTCGTAAAAGTAGTGCCTTGTTTTCAATAATTTCCAAAATGCTGCTCCTTATTTGTTATCGCCCTGATTGGTGCTCTTACTTCGCAGTCGCAAATTGCCCGGTGCGGTCTTGCCGCCCTTGCGTATGGGCTTGATATGGTCGATGTCTTTACCTGCGCGGTCAATGCCCTTCTTGTCGTACGCTTTGCGGGCGCGTTGGCGCTCACTTTGGTCAGACCCCGGCCCGGACTTGCCCGTCTCTAAGTCACGCTTGTATTCCTTCTTGTAGTCTCTGGTTGCCATGATTTACCTCCTAGTGTTGAACTCACAATCACCTACGTTGCACCAACCGCAGAGCGGGGTACGTGTAGGGTTCCATACGTCGTTTGCTATCGACGCTTCAATCTTAGCGACTCGCTCCCGATAACGCCACCACTCAGCATCGGCTTCGTCAACCGTCATGCTGTGCTTGACCATCGAGTTCTTGACCACGAACAGCAGCGCGGAGTTAACTTTGCGTATGTGCGGGAAGTGCTTGAACACCATCAAAGACATGAGGCGTAGCTGGTCACGGTCTGGGTACTTGTCGTTGCCCGTCTTGTAGTCCACCACCCACGCGGTCATGTTCTCGTCGTCGATGATGAGCAAGTCGGCAATACCCCGCGCCCATGCGTCAGCAGATGTCCAGCTACATACCTGCAAGTCCTGAGTCAGCGCCATCTGAAGCTCGGCTATCTTGCGCCCCGGCTTGGCAATCAGCGCGTCGAGCGTTGCGGTGACGAACTCAAACTCAGGCGGGATAGGTGTACCGTCAGCCACGTAGTCTTCAGCGGCTTTGTGTAGCACCGTTCCGTAACGCGTTGCATCGGTCTCAACGAAGGGGTACTTCTTGAGCACCTTAACTTCGTGGTAGCGACGGGCACAGCCCTCGTAATCTTTGAGGGAGCTATGGCTCCACGTTACTGGCTTGGTTGTCATTCAAATCTCGCTGAGTTAATTGCCTTGTTCAGTCGGTACGCAAACTCGTTGACGAAGCGCTCGTCCCGGTTCAGTGTGTCGCGTCCCATGTCGTGCAGGATGCCGTGGATGACCTCGTGCCAGAAGGTCTCCTTGACTTGCTCGTGCGTGTACGGTTTGTTTGTCACGTTGCTGCGCTGCCCCAGCCTGATGGTCTGCGCCGTGTAGCTGATGCGTCCTCTGTGGCGCTTCTCCAGCATGGCCTCCACAATCTCGATTGAGTACTGCTTGTTGCCAATACGCATCTTGCGAGGTATTGGATGTCTTACTGTTTTCTTTTCCATCACTTCTCCTAGTTCTTTGCCAATCCATAGCGCCTGTGTGCGCCACCGTCCGCAGCCAAAGGTATGCCCGGCATATACTTCGGCTCCATAGTCATCTGCGCCAAGACCCAAGTCTTAGCGTCAGCAACCTCATCATCCGGCACAACGACAATCTGCTCGTCATGCACGGTTCCAGCCACGAAGTACTTCTTCGCGGTTCTGAGCATCCCATCAGTCATCACGCATCTCGCTACGCCCTGCGTGACATTGTTGGTTATTTTTCCAGCGTACAGTTTAGTCTTATCTGCGCCGTATGTCCACTGCAATCTTCCTTGCTCGTCTTTCCCCGGCGTTAGGTCAGGGTACAACAGGCTCATGCCCGAGGGCAGCACAATCTCGCCCTTCTTAAACGTCACGCACTTGTGGGTGTATTCTTTGCCGTCATACAGGCTGTACTGAATCAAGTTCCCAAACAGTTCCCACAACGCTACCACTGGCGCAGCGGCTTGGCGGTACTTGTCGATGATGGCCTTAGCGGCGAGACAGTGAAGGACCAACTCGTCTATGCTGCATGTGTGCGGGATGTCCCGTAGCTTGGCTTCTGTGTCCAGCCACTTCAAGAACGTAATCGCCCCTTTCTTGGTAACGCCCAGTTGCCGCGCAAACGAGCCGCTGTAACGCACAGGCGGCGCACCCAGAAACCCTGTCGTTAGCTGCGATGCAAACGAAGCCCAGCCAAGGCCGTAGCCGCACCCGAGTAGCGCCGACTTAGCGGACTGGCGAAGGTCAGGGTGGCTCTCCTTGGTCAAGCCGGGGATGTCAAACATCTGCGCACCGAAAGCGGCATAGGGGTCACCCCCTGCGCGGAAGATGTCAAGCATCTCTTCGTAGTCTGCCAACCACGCCAATACACGCGGCTCAATCTGGGACAGGTCACCAACAACAATACTGTGCCCTTGCGGTGCCATGATCGCTTTGCGCAGGAAGCTGCCCCGCTTCAAGTTCTGCATGTTGATGGCGCTGCCCTTGCTGGCCGTCCACCTACCCGTGCTGGCTCCGTAGTAGCTCAAGGGAACCGGGAGCGCTCCGCGCTTGCTGATGTCGAGAAAGCGCTGCGCCCGTGTCCGCTCTGTTGTGGACTTGACCTTGAGCCGCGCCTCGCAAAGCAGAGCAACGTCTTCGTTATTGCCGTTGAGCAGGGCTTGGAACATCACGTCGTTCTTTGCTAATGCAAGCGTGCTCTGGCCTGTCGTCTTGCTGATCTTGCGCGGTGCGGGTACGCCAAGCAGCTCCAGCGTGGCAGCAAACTGTTGGTTCGATGCAAGTACCGCCTCGTCCACGTTGAGCCTTGTAAGCAGCGCCTCGCGGGTTTCTTTCTCGGTATGTATGGCATCGACCAGCATGACACTATCCAGCTCAAGCACGGGGCGCGTGTACATCTTGAGCGTCATGTCGATCAGTCGTAGTTCCTTCGATGGGTAGGATACAACCAGCCTTTTGAATATTTCTTCGCACAGAAACACATCATGCTTGCAGTATTCAGCGAGTTCTCGTTCAAGGCTGGGTTCCAGCTCGTAAACTCCGTTAGTTGAATGAACCGCTGTGCCTTTGTCTGGAAGTCCAAAATCCTTTGCGAGTCGGGCGAGACTGTTGCCAACTTCCACGCCACGTAAAGCTCTCGCCATCGATAAGGTGTCGAAGATAAAGGCGGGTCGTACTCCGTAGACCCACTCCATAATTGATACATCGAACTGTGCGTTGTGTGCAAGCACTGCGGTTCGTCCCCAGTCCACTCCAGAAAAGTATTCACGTAGTCCTGCATCTCCAAACCACTCAGTTGGTTCTCCGCTTCCATAATCATGGACGCAAGCTCCGAATGCCTTAAACCTCTCATGGCGTATGTACTCCTCGGTTGTCATCTTGCTTAGGGTGTAGTCAGTCTTGGTGTCCCAGACTGTCTCAAAGTCGATGGTTACTATCCGGTCGTATGGTGCGGTCAATTAAAGTTCTCCTTGGGGGGTGCGTCTGCTGTAGACATAAATATCATCGTGTTGTATGCCTGACTGAGCACGTTAGCGGCAGTTTCCTCGTCGCAGTTGACTGTGCAGACTGACGACATGTCGTCTTGGGGTCTTTTAAATATCAGCACCGCCCTGTATTCCGGGTCTACGAAGCAGCGCATGACGCGGCTTAGCAGCAGCTTTAGGTACTCGCGTGCGTCCTCGTCTATGTCTTCAATTGCTTTCATTACGTTTGCATCTGTCATCTCATCCATTGCAGTCTCTCCTTTAAATCTTGAATATTAGTTTCGTTCACCACCATCGCCATGCCACCAGCGGTGCGTATGGCAGCTAACTCACGGTCTTGCAGTGCGGTGGTTGTTCCCTTGCCTGCCTTGCACTCGATGGCTAGGAAGCGCCCCTTGAAGCAGCAGATGATGTCTGGTATGCCAGCACGCCCAAAGCCATTAGCCGCAGGCATGAAGTGATAGACATCAAACTCGACCAGCAGCTTACGCACGTCTGCCTTGACGCGGCCTTCAGGTGTCTGGGACATGCCTTACTCCTTTAACTTCTTCGTAGAAAACCGCGCTTCGCCATAGCGTAACGGACGGCATGTGGTTGTGTGATTGTGTAGGCACCACTTTTGCTAGGGGTTCAATCCAACCTAGTGCTTTGAGCGCACGCACGCCTGATACCCACACGTTGGGGTGAAGCTTGCTGTCCCGGTATAGCTTGTACATGTTGCAGTACTCTCTAAACTCGTCCCCCTGCACTAAAGGTTTTGTAGTCAGTAACTCTTCACACAACTCAAGATAGCGCTCAACAAATTCTGGCGCAGTATTATTTGCTTTTTCCCAGCACTTGTCAGCCAATATCAAAGCACGTTCCATGCGGGCAGACATGCTAGCAGTCCCCTTGCATTTCTTTGAGTTTCTGCATATAGTGCAGCGCCTTGCCTGCATCATCGCTGCCGTCCTTGCGTCCGGCTCTTAGACTGTATTTAATTATGTTGCCTTTGAGAAAGCCTATGAACTCCTCGTTCGTCATCACGGCCTCCATAATTGCCCACGGCTGGATGGGCATGTCCTTGTAGTGACTACCACTGACCTGTCTTTCGTCTGCGTTCATGTCTTCTCCTTGGTTAGTTAGGTGTCGTCTCTCCGAACCGTCACGCATTTGCCGCCCGCGTTTGGCGCACTTTCCCAGCGCGAATGAGCATACGCGCCAGTTGCAATCATGTGTTCTTCTTTTTGAGGGCTTGCTCAATGGCTTTGGTGTAAAACCAAAGCCAATCATGTTTACTAAAAGGCATGTTCTCAAGTTCCGCAAACTCCTCTTGCCTGCTTTCAATCTCCTCATCCGTCAGCCCTACCCACGGCTTCTTGTAGTCTTGGATGTCATCGTCTTCTTGCGCCATCTCACGTTTTGATTTAAACCCGGTCATGTGTTCTCCTTGAGTGGCTCGATTACCCTCTTTAAAGATTTCTCTGTTTGTTTCTCAGCCGCCTTCATGTCAGCAAGCAGCTTCTCAATTTCTTCAATTGAGTACAGCCCTGCAAGAACGTGAAAGCGGTCTGCGCCGTAGGTTTTTTCTGTGTACTCATCCATTGTTCTTCTCCTTGAGTTTGGCTTCAATCAGTTTCACCAACTCCCTATCTCCGTAGTAGTATGAGTTGCATATTTCATGTAGTTCCTCATCCGTCAGCCCTACCCACGGGCGCTGTGGCTGCACTGGCAGGGGTGGGGCGGCGTAGAGAGGCCGCACTTCAGCATGAGTTCCCTTCAGCCGTGCTAGTTCCTGCGCATCTTCTTCAGTAAAGTACATGTCGTGCAGATTGCCCTCGAACACTCCCCATGCCACAGGCTCCGCGGCTACTGCATTCATCAGCGTTTCAAGCTCATCAGCAGCCTCTTGCTGCAAGTCGCCCCAGCTTGATACCCCCCGGCTTGCGGTGTCGCGCAGTCGGGCTATTAGGTCTTCTGTGTGTGTCATTCTTTGACTCCTCCTGCTTTGGCAATAGCTGCACGGGCTGTTTTGACAAGAGAAACATACGGATGGTCGTCCGGCTCACCTGAATTCCAAATTTCGTCTTGAAGACAGTCCGCACAATCATTTAAAATCGCCAGCAGCGCATC
>Ga0181357_1000080_pt1 | contig 29482 bp, 35 predicted proteins | sample Fa13VDMM110DN_FD_130094 | JGI IMG/M metagenome (GOLD analysis project Ga0181357, IMG submission 130094) | Freshwater viral communities from Lake Michigan, USA - Fa13.VD.MM110.D.N | ecosystem: Environmental > Aquatic > Freshwater > Lake | place: USA: Michigan | collected 2013-09-24 | reverse complement strand
GGGCAGGCTGTTGGCGAAGCCGGGGTCGGGGCCATAGGCGCTAAGATGGCGCGGGAAAAGGGCGAGACTGAACGGATTAAAGAAGGGGCGATGGCTGACTACTACAAGGAGCATGGCGCGTACCTCAAGTCCGAAGCTGCACGCAAAGCAGAAGAAGACAAGCCGCTGGCACAGGCCCGTAAGGAAATTGCAGCAGTAATACTAAAACTCCAATCGAGTACTATGTATCAGTTGGCCCCGCCAGCAGAGCAGCAGGCAATGGAACGCAGCGCAAGACGGTCTATAATAGCTGAATCATACCCCGAACTAGCTGGAACGCTTGGGGGTGCAGGAAGTCCTGTGAATAGAACAGGATGGGGGCTAGCACAGCAACAATAGCAATCAAAAATTAAAGACTACGATGCCCATATACAGCATTAAAGCCCCTGACGGACGTACATACCGTATTGAGGGGCCAGAGGGGGCATCGCAGGAAGATATTATTGCGCATGTCCTTGATGACCATCCAGAGGCTGCAACACCGTTAAAACCAAAGACAGGCATTGGCGCGGCCATTGGTCAGGGGGTTGAGCAGCTAATCTCTAGCGGACGCACCGCATATGGTGCGCTTACTGGCTCCCCAGAAGAAGCTGCACAGGCAGGACTTGCCCGTGGCGAAGACATCGGCAAACGCTACGAAGACCAAGTAAGCCTTCAAAAGGTCAAGGATGTCTATGCAGCGCGGGGGATACTCCCTGCCGCTGGCGAAGCGATAAGCCAAATCCCGGCAGCTATCGCACAACAAGCACCGAATCTGGCGTCTATGGCAGGATCGGCACGGCTTGGCGCTATGGCTGGCTCCCCTCTTGGCCCTATTGGTAGCATCGTTGGTGGTGTTGCAGGCGCGGCTCTCCCGTCCCTCATCCAGCAGTTTGGCGGTAACGTCGAGCGCCAAGCATCCGAACAGCAGAAAGCTGGACGCCCTATATCCATTGATGTTGGTGCAGCCGGAGCCGCAGCCGTTCCGCAAGCTGGCTTGGATGTAGCAGGCAATCTGATTCCGTTTGGTGGAAGAATAATTACCAAGCTAACGGGCATTCCGATGCAAGCCCTGCTTGGGCGCACCGCTGCACAGGCAACCAAGCTGGCAGATGAGAAGCTGCTGGCTACCCTGAGTAAGGGGATCGGCGTCGGGGCGCTTGCAGAAATACCAACGGAGATTGCCCAGCAGATGCTGGAGCGTGCGCAGGCAGGGCTATCCCTGTCCGATGCGGATGCTATGAAGGAGTATGGCGAGACTGCCTATCAGGTCGGGCTGCTTGCCCCCCTTGGCGCAGTCGGTAGGCTGTCAGAACGCTCGGGCGCTCGGGCAGAAGTCGGCCAAAGACAGGACGAAGAGAAGCGCAAGACACAGTTGGAGCAGATGCAGACCGAGGCTGACAAGCTGAATGCTGCCGAAGCTGCGAAGGTTGAAGCCGAAGCAAACAAGCAAACCCCCGACTATGCAGTGCAGTTTGCCGACGACCATGAAGCGTTGCAGAAACAGTATTTTGATCTCAGGGCGCAGGTTAAAAAACCCGGCCCGAATGCCACAGCCGCTGAACAAGAAGCCTACAAGCAGTCCGATGCGCAACTCAAGGCTCTGCGTAAACAGCTTGGGCAGCAGGCTGCGGAGTATCTGCGTATTAAACCGCTTGCGGAACAAGAGCGTGCGCGGCGCGCCCCCAAAGCAGAAGAAGCCGCCCCCGAGACACCAGTCCCACCACCGGGGCAGATGGAGATACCGGGATTTGAGCGCGGGGACTTTACTGAACCTGAAGCAGCACCGCCACCAGAGGCAGTTGACTATAACCAGCAGGCGCGTGTTCTACGGGCACGACTTGAAGAGTTGCAGACGCAGGCTAGAGACACAAAGAATCTGGACGAAAAGATTGCGTTAGGGGAGCGATATTCCCAGACAGAGAAGGCTGCGTCAGAGGCAGAAAAGAAAGCCAAAGAAGCAATCAGACCTACGCAACAGATAGGGATGCTCAAACGCAAGATGGCAATTGCGGAAGAAGAGGGGGATGTTGCTGCACAGGTTGACTTGGCACAGAAGCTAAAGGCGTTGGGCGTAGATGACATAACGGCTGAAGCGCAAACGGAAATGGCGCTCACCCCCTTCAAGGGCAAGTCGGAAGGAACGAACGCCTTTAATCAGCGGGTTGTTGGCCCTGAAATTGCCGCTGGTCGTGAAGCAGCGGCAGGTGAACGCGCTGCTACGGAAGCCCGTCTTCAAACAGAACAGGCTTCTTTGCGGGGCATGGCTGCAAAAACAGGAGAGCAGCAGCCTATACGCGAGGCGCGGCAAGAGCGTCAGACGCAGTTGGAAATCGAAGAGATGGAGCGCGGGGCGCTGGACACAACTAAGACAGAGCAACGCGGCCTGTTTGAAACGGAACCTGCGCTGGAGTCGCGGGTCTATACGGGCGGGGGCGAACAGCTACAGAAATCCCGTGCCGAACTTGTTGCCGATCTTCGCATAGCACGGTACGCAGGGGATAGGGCCGCAGTAACAAACACCATAGACGCCATCCGCGATTTGGATGAGCGTACCGCAGCCCCGGCAGAAACAGCAAGCACCCTTGGGAAGACACGCGAACTAGCGGAACCTGTTGCAGGTACGAAACTGCCCATTGAAGTTGCGCGTCAACGCGCAGCAGCAGATGCCCGTTCAACTGCTTATGCGGACATGGTTTCTATTGTGTCCAAGTACAACCAAGGCAAGGCTAAGGTTGAGGAGCTTGAGCAGGCGCGGCAGAATGTAGTTAATAATCTTATTGCGGATATTGAAACTACACGGGGAACCCCGGTTGAGGATGATGAGCGTAGAGACATTATTCGGCAGGCAAGCGTATTGCTGCGTGATCTGGTCATGCGTTTTGGGGATACCCGCAATCTTTCACAAAAAGGTACGGCGCAGCGGCCTTTCTTCGTGCCTGCGCAGACAGCTACGGGTGAGTTTGTTAAGGGGCCAGCTTCTGAAATAGGACTGCCCGGATACCCCACGGTAGAGAGTCGCGCTCCCGGCCAGCAGACATTTAGTAATCCATATGCTGCGGCACAGACCATCAAAGAGGGGCTTAACGAGATACGCAATAAGGCGGTTGGCAATAAAGAAGCTGCCACCGTTGAACGTACATACACGCCAGAGCAAGTATCCCCGGAGATGCTGCGTAAACAGCTTGATACTGCGTTTGCCAAAGACCCGAAGGTTTATACGCCGGAACAACGCGTTTTGCTTGAGCAGATCGCAGATAACTTGGCTGTTATAAACATGCAGCCCGACAATATTGATTTGGTTTCTAACTGGGTGTACCGCCTTGGCCCTGCAAAAAGCACGATAAAGACAGGCAAAGGGCGCGCGTATACATATGCGGCTGTCCCCGATGCGTTGACAAACGATGTTAAGAACATGCTTGCTGGGTTTGAGCGCGGTAAGCGTTCAGAGACAGAAACTGTTACCCGCGAATTTGCATTTGGCAAAGGAGAGAAGACAGCGACGGCAGTTCAAGAGGAGATGTTCTCTAATAAAGAACTACAGGGGTTTAAGTTTGCAACTGCTGCGGAGTTTGATAAGTATCTGGCATCGGATGCGCTACAGCAGATGCGGTCAGCTATAGGACTTGGACGCCCAACAATACAGCGGTTGCTGCAACGGGTTGCTCCTTTCCAAAAACAAGCAGATGCGTTGCGGTTGCAGGTAACGGACATGACGCGCCAGTATGAGGAACTGGAACAGCGTAAACGCAATCAGCTTGACGAGTTAGCTACGATGTCTGCGCAAGAGCAGGAACGGGAACAGCGGGACATCAAGGCAGCAGAGCAAATACTAAATGAGTCAAAGCAACGGTTGCAGGCCGTTGTAAATAGGTTGGATGCAGAACTGACGCAGTTTCAGATTGACTACATTCAAGCAGAGCAGGCGTTTTCTTTTTCCGTTAAGACTTCTGAAGATATTACCAAGGCTATTGCCGCCAATATTACGGGGTTTGAAAAAAATGAAACAGCCGCAATGGAAAAAGTGCTTGCTGCTAAAGCTGCACTTAATGAATACCTAACAAGAAAACTTGTCACGGATAAATTTCCCGGTGGTGAAGGCAAGATTGGGGAGATGCCTTGGGAAGATGCCCTACGGATATTTACGCGCTTGGATGATGCCGTTGCTTTGCAAAACGCAGTTGTTGATGCTACCCGTCAGTGGCGCTCTCAGTTTGCAGTTAATCAATCAACCAGTCGTATTGTTTCTTTCTTAGATAAAGACTTGTTGTTGCAAGTACAGCTTCAATCCGAAGCTGCTCGTATGGATGGGCTGGCTAAAGACCTGTTAAATGCGGGGACGGCACTTACGGTAGCTAAGGGTACGCAAGAACGCAGTACTAAAAACAAGAAAGCTCTGCGGGAAGCGGGTAAAGACGTTGACGAAGCGCAGGCGCTTTTGGATGAAACCAAGGCCAAGGTACAGGAACGCACGGAGCTTGTCGGCAACATGGAACGTGATCTTGGTGCGGATCGCGTTACCTACACCCACAGGTTTACGGATGAGTCCAGCACCGTTCAGGTACTTCGTGCAGCCAATGAGTTAGAGACTTCGTTAGCGCAACAACTTGCGCCAATGGCAGAACGGTTGCAAAAGCTCGACAAAACCGCATCGCGGGTACTGGATGCTTTCTTGCGCAATCGTGACCGTGCAAGGCGTGTACGAGAAGAAACCCCTGCTGAACGCTTGGCGCGGGATCAGCAACAAAGGCGTTTGGAAACCGCACAGTTTGAACGCGTAGGAAATATGCCGGGGGAGCGTGTTTCTTTTGAAGGACGCCGCGAGTTAATCAATCTGCTTGATGTAGCCCCTGAAAATCTGGATGCGTTAAATCAAATTGTTACGGATGCCGATGATGCGCTTGCTGTATTGGCAGCGCAGGCTACCTCTGCCCAAGCTACTGTTGAACGCCTGAACGCACAGATTGCAAAAGAAGAGATTGCCGTAGCAAAAGGTTCCCGTACATTTAAGGCCAAACTTGATAAGCAAACGCGTACCGTAGAACTTGGCGGCATGCGTGATGAGCGCGACAACGCCGTAAAAAGGCTGGAAGGAATCCGCAACGATCAGGCGCTAATTACTAAGGCCAAAGAAGATGCGACTAAATCCATACCAAAAATCGAAGCGCGGCTTGCGGAAGTTGAGAACCTGTTTTCCAACGAGCCTGAAATTGCTGCGGCGGTAACAAAAACTGTAGATGCGCGTATTGCCAAACTTGAAAAGAACATTACGAAGGTAACGGCGACTAGCCAAGAGAAGGGCATAACTACTGCACTTCGGGCGTCACGCCTGAATGACTTGCGTAAATACAAGAGAGAACTGGCGGCTCAGAAAGCCAAGCGTTCTGCCAAGCGCGGGATTGTGCGGACAAGTGTTGAAGACCTAAAGATACCAAGCACACAGCCTATAGAACCTGAAACGCGTTTGCGGAACCGAAAGGTAGGGCCACTTGTTAGGCCTAATGTTACGGCGGGTAATATTCGTACAGGTGATGCAGATACTAAAAAAGAGCGCACGCTTTCTACCAGAAGCAAGATTGTTCAAGGTGGCACGACACGAGAAATTAAAATACCGCAGTCGCAGCGTGCTGCTATGGAAATAACTGCGGCTGAAATAGACGCTTATAGAGATAGAGTAGAGGATGCTTTAATTACGGCAACGGAAGCAAATGATACGGAAAAGATAGCACGGTATACCAACGCGCTTGAACGCTTGAACAAAGCATACGCTGTGCAAGAAAAAAAGCTACAAGCAGCTAGGGGGATGAAGGAAACAGATGTTGTTGATTTTTCACCGTATGCGGAAGGTGTTGTATTGCAAACACAAACAGGCGCTCCTGAAGTGGCGCTTACACGCAATGCAATTGACGCGCTGGAGAACAACGATCTGTCTTCTGCATTGGAGGACTTAGCCAAGGTATCGAACAACGATGTTATTCGGGCTGCATCAGGCATCATGAAGCGCCTGCTGGAGAACACGCAAGTACAGATCATCTCTAACCTAAAGGATCAGAACGGCAACCCCGTATATGGCGCGGCATCTACTGACGGCAAAGTTGTGTGGTTTGACAGGGAGTTTGGGTTCAACGAAGAAACGCTGGCGCATGAGTCCACACACGCAGCTACGGAACGGGTAATCCAGACCCCGGAAGACCAGCTTACGTCTGACCAGCTACTTGCCAAGCGCGAACTGGAGAAGCTGTTTGCTGCTGCCAAGGCATCCCCCGACATCACAAGCGAGAACGCCAAGTCCAGCCTGAGTGAGTATGTGGCTGAAGCGTTCTCCAATGGGGTGCTACAGAACCAGCTTCGTGCAAAAGCATGGACGCTGGGCGACATGTGGAAAGCATTTAAGAAGACAATCCTGAATATGCTGGGGGTGAAGACCCCGACTAACATGCTGGACGCAACGCTTGCCGCAGCCGAAACGCTGTTTTCAAAGCCTGCTAGATACACCGCAGCAGACGCTACGCTGGCTAAACCGAGCAACTTCCGCAAGGTAGCCTACGCCAATCCCGGCCTTGCTCGTGCGGGGGAGATTGGGGACACCTTCATTGCCAAGGACAGAAGCACCTTGGATCGTGTTCGCGCTGCATCGGGTGGCTTCTTGGGTATGGAGACCATGCTGGTGGATCGGTTTGCAGGATTTGAGCGCCTGTCCAAGACAATGGAAGCACTCAAGGGTTCGCAGATGATGTACTACCTGCGCATGTACGACCAGCGCATGAACTTTGTATCGCAGGCTGTTAGCAACGGGGCGCTTCAGATCGTAGAGAAAACCCGTTCTGATGGGCGCAAGGAGTTTCTGGTTGAGAGCAAGTCGGGGCCAAGCATCGCAGGTGTTGTTAACATTCTTAAAGATTCGCCAGCAGGCAGCGCCGATGCAGCCAACCGCTTGTTCACGCTCTATCTTGCTGCCAATCGAGCCAAGAACAAGGGAATAGAAACGCTGCACTTTGGTACTGCGCTCACGCAGGCAGACTTGAATGAGGCGATGACGGCTATCAGGGCTACGCCCGGATTGGAGGAAAACTTCAAGCTAGCGCAGAAAGAGTACAACGACTACAACCGGGGGCTAGTTGAGTTCTTGGTGCAGACAGGCGCTATTGGTAAGGATGTAGCTAACCGCCTGATGGCCGAGAACGACTACATTCCGTTCTACCGTGAGCGTGGGGGGCTTGCCGAACTTGTCATTGGCAACGAGCCACCTATCCGTATTGGTAGCATCGCAGAGCAGCCGTACCTGAAAGAGCTTGTTGGGGGAGACAAGCCGATCCTTGACTTTATGACCAGTTCTGTACAGAACACCAACCTGCTTGCGGATATGGGGTTGCGTAATCTTGCAACTAAGAACGCGGTCTTTGAGTTGGTCAACATGGACTTGGCAAAGATAGGCGCGGGGCGCGGGACTGCTGGCCCGGATGTTGTCAGGTTTAAGGTTGATGGAGAAGATCGGTTTGCGCTTATTGATACAGACAAGGCGGGTATCCCTGCCGATATCTTAGTTAAGGGCATGGAGGGAATCCCAACCCAGCTACCTGCTGCGTTCCGTCTTTTGGGGATGCCTGCTACGTTACTGCGCAAGGCGGTCACGCTGAGTCCCTTGTATGCAGCAAAACAGTTGTTCCGCGATTCTCTGGCAGCACCGTTGCTGGCGGGAGCAGACTTTGTTCCTGTCCTTGGGGCGTTGAAAGAAGTCGGCGCATCCTCTACAAAGAAGCTGCTAGAGCAGCGCGGCATAACAGGGGGACAGATATTCACAGGCACGCAGGCTGATCTGACTAAGATTCTTAAAGACCTTGCTGAAAACAAGCCGGTGTCTTGGGGTAGCTTGATTGCCAAAGCCGAAGCAATCAACATGGAAGCGGACGCATCTACTCGCCGCGCCCAGTACAACAGCTACATTAGGCAGGGGCTGTCTGAGATGGAAGCTACGCTGATGTCGCTGGAGTCAATGAACTTCAACAAGCGCGGCGCATCTCCCAGCATCCACGCACTCAACTCGCTGATCCCGTTCTTCAACGCGCAGATTCAATCCTTGAATGTTTTGTACAAGGCCGTCACAGGCAAGCTGCCATTCAACGAGCGTCTGAAGATTCAGGAGAAGTTGCTTACGCGAGGGCTGATGATTGCTGCGGGGACGCTGGCATACGCGGCTGCAATGCAAGATGATGAAGCATACAAGAATGCCACGCCAGAACAGAAGTATGGCAACTGGTTTATCCGCATCCCCGGCGTAGATGAGCCGATTCGGCTACCCATCCCGTTTGAAGTCGGGTACATCTTCAAGGCACTTCCAGAAGCGTTGTACAACACTATGGTAGATAAGCACGGTGGCGAAGAAGCTGTTAAGGCGTTTAGAACGATCCTTCTTAGCACAATTCCGGGCGGCTCTTCGTATGGCATCCCGCAGGCGCTCAAGCCAGCTATCGAAGCAGGGTTGGGTAAGTCGTTCTATACAGGCCGCGATATCTTGTCCCGGCGTGAGCAGACGCTACTACCAGAGCAGCAGTTCCGGGAGAACACATCGGAGCTTGCCAAAGCGTTTGGCAGCTTGGGCATATCCCCCATCAAGGTGGGTGCACTCATTAACGGCTACACGGGGACGATGGGCCTTGCGTTTGCGCAGGCAGTTGGTACGCTGATGCCAACTAGGACAGCCCCAGAGCAAGCATACAAGCGCCTGTCCGAGATGCCTGTCGTAGGCGGTGCGTTCCAGCCCAACGATGCCGGGGGGATTATCAACAATGTGTATGAACACATGCTTGAGTTCAAGAAAGTGAAAGTGACCGTGGATGACATGATTAAGCGTGGGGACACGGCAGGCGCTAGGGAGCTTATCAGTACACGCAGCAATGAGTTTGCCACATCCCAGATGGCCGATCATTTTGTTACCACGATGGGCAAGCTGACCCAGTATGAGCAAGCGATTCGTGCTTCCGACAATACGCCCGAAAAGAAACGGGAACAGTTGGACAAGATCAGGCAGGCGAAGATACGGTTTTCCGAGATGACGAGACAGGCAACCGACAGAACCACACCCCAGTAAAGCCATTGCGGATGCAGGTGGCTCCACGGGCGTCCAGCATGCGGATGAGGAGCGCCTTCTTTAGCCCATCTTCCCGCACGGCATCCACATCTAGACAGGGGACAAAGAACCCCTGCCCCCGTTCAAGTTTTGACCACGGGTACTGGATGGATAAGAGCGTCATCTTCTTCTCTGATGCTGCGGCTGATCCGCATAACATTGACTCGCATCTGTGGCCCCTTGGTGCGCGACATCATGTCCTTCTTCGTAAACTCCACACGGCAGTTAGCAGTCGGAAGCTGGCGCTTGAATTCGGTGTACCCGAAACTCATGGATGAACAGTACGCTTTAAGCAGTTGCTCCTCAATATAGTAGTCGATGAACCCCGGTGTGATGCCGTGTTCGATACGCCCTGCCACATTGGATCGCGTTATCTCGCGCCAGTTGATCTGCTGTTCATCACCCAACCCTAGCCTTGCGGAGAAGTTGCCTTCTTCCTCGTGGATGACGATGAAGTTTCCGTAGTGGTCGCGTGTGTAAGCGTTCAGTACATCCTCGGCGGTCTTGGCGCTGTGTTTCATGTTGCTGCGCATGTGCTCTACAACCGTCTTCAGGTACGCAATGATCTGCGCCATTGGCAAGTCGATGATGTCTGAGTGCTTGCTACCCATCACCAGCCCCGCCGTCACGATAGCCCCGATGCCAGCCATCCAGAACCGTTCGTCGTTGGTAGCCTTGAATTCAACATACATCCGCTGCACAGCCTTCGATACCAAATCGCCAAACTTGTCCACGTTCTTAGCCAAGTAATCAGCCAAGACATAGCCAGCCACGCCATAGTTTGATTGCAGGGACTTGATGATCTCTACTTCATGCGGTTCCCATTGCAGCTTCTCGTTTTGTACAAACTCCAGCAGCCTGCGCAGTTCCCCTTCCGATGCGTGCTTGCGTCCACCAGTCAGGTAGTCCACGGCGTTGGTGTTCGATGACATCAAGCACACCGTCATCCATGTGGACAGGTTAAGGCGCTCCTTGTTCGATCCCGACTCCATACGCTCCTTGCCCCGGCCTTCCGTCATGTCCAGTAGGAACGCTGGGAACCACTCAAAGTCCTCCCGGTTCTTGCTGGTTATCTCATCGGTGATTAGCGGATGGCTGTTGAGCAAACCAAGGCGCTGCTGCATGGCTACCGGGGATGTGCCCTTGCCTGTGCGGTAGTGGGTAGGGTGGCCCCAGATGGATGCTGCTGCCTCAAGCGCCAGCGACTTGCCTGTTCCCGAGTCTGTGGAAGCACAGTGGTAGGTCATCCCGTAGATACCTGTGAAGCGCATGAAGGGTGCGCTGGCCCCGGCCAGCATGATGGCAAGGTGGCTATACATCCTGCGGTTGATGAGCATCTGCATAAACTTGCGCCAGTTGTCCAGCGTGCCCTTGGGTTCCGTGTTGACCGTCAGGTTCTCCAGCCCCGGCATGGGGACGCGAAGCGGTGGCGCGTCCTTAGTAAAGATACGCCCTGCAAACACATACGAGTCGTCGGGTTGCCAGCCGTAGCTGTCTGGAACCTTCACGGCTACCTTGGTTGTGCTGGCATCTTCTACGCAGGCGCGTACATACTCGGCTAGGTTCTTATCGTTGCCTGCCCCAAACGAGGCGATTATGTTTTGTTGTGCTAGTGCTTTCACGGTTTCATCCTTACTTACGACTGCCTTCATCGGCATGGTTATATCAATGGCAGCTTCAGGGCGAAGCGCCAACATGTGCACGGTGTGATCCGTGTTGCGGTTAAGTATGTCAACTACGAACAAGTCGTAGGGGAGCAGCATGACTTGCTTCTTGGTCTTGACACCATTACCGTCTTCGATAGTGCGTTCACAGAACACACCACCTCTCGCACCGTAGCTGTACCCACGGGGCGGTTTAGGACGCGTAACCTTGATGGGCGCGTCTTGTACTACTGTGCTGTCGGAGACAACCTGTATCTCTATCTCGCGCTCGGTGTTGTCGGTCATCACCTCACGCCCAAGTGCCAGTGGGTTGGTTATCTTGCCCCAATGCGAACACTTGGTACACACTCCGGGATTCTCAGAGTCGAGCTTCACGCACGGGTACGGCCCCTTGATCCCCCGTAGCTTCTGGTGCATGCGGTCAGCTTCATAGGGGTGCATCTTGCTCAACCACACCGCTGCCTTGTCCCCGTCCACACACATCTTGGCTAGCGACAGCAGCCCCCTCCACAGCGGCTCCATACCATCTTCGGTTGCGTTGGTAGCGTAGTGCGCCAACTGCCCACAGCCCGTGCCGTTTTGCGTAGCCAGCCAGATGGTTTTGAAGCGCGAAGTGCTGTTCTCAAATAGCTTGACACCCGTTGCCGTCAGCGCAGCGGCAGGCCGCTTGCCTTCCAACTCAAAGGTGCTGGGGGGCTTGGCCTCATAAGCAGTCCCCACCAGTTGCTCACGCACCGCATCCGCAAACTGGGTAAAAGAGAATGTGTCCCCCTCTGCCAGCAAGCGCACGGGGCGCGGCGTGTCGTACTTCTTCTTGAAGTTGGTTGTGCCGGGGATGCGTAGTACTCTAGCGGCGTCAGCCGTCACCGTCATGTCGATGACTAGCTTCTCCTGTCTGCACAGGCGCTTGAAGTTCTCCGCTACTGGCTTCCATGTCGTGATGTCTACGGCTGCATCAAGGGGCCAGTAGCAGTGCAGCCCCCCTCCAGAGCCAACGACCCACGGTGTACCCAACTCACCCAGCCCTGTCTTTATCAGGAACCCGCTGAGTGCTTGCGCTGCTTCCTTCTTGGATGCGTACCCGTCCATGTCGATGAACAGGGACTTGATCCAGCGTGCGTTACTAGCCTCGCGGCTATTCGATGTGCTGAATGTAGAAAGCGCGAAGTACACATCGCGCTTTTCTGTTAACCACTTGCTTGTGGTTGGTTCTATTTCTTCAAGGTTCTCAACATAAAAGTGCTCCTTCTTTTTGGAGGAAAGCTCTGCCACACAGTAGTATCCATTACCGGGGGATGGCAGAACCGCCGCTAGAAAATCAAGCGGGGACATGGCATTCCTTGGTTCTGTTATTTAATTGCCATAGGCCACAAGCCAATCGCATCCAGTTGTGCTTCCATGCGCTCGTTAGCCATGAGGACTTCCTCAAAGCGCGTGATAAGCAGTGTTACCCATTCCGGGCTTAATCCCTTCGCTCCTTGCAGGTAGGCATACTTCGCCAGTTCTGCGTCGGTCAGGGTGTTAGGTTGTATTCCAGACATATTCTTCTCCAAGCCTCATCCGCTGTATGGGAGGACTGCATTATTTTTAAGAGTAATTCCACGCGATTGCGGTAGCCGACGAACACTTCAGTACCTGTGAACCAGTTGTATACGGTCTGTCGGGTAACACCAAGTGCCCTAGCTACTTTCGTCACGGGGAAGTCGAGATGGATGGCCCAGCGCCCAAGCTGGTTGCCCAGCGATTTAGGCGTGTCGGCCACGGCGTCGATGATTTTTTGTGAGTAGGCCATAAGTAGGTGCTGGGGTGGAACAGGAAACGCAGTCGTAGATATGTAAGTCCAAAGGTAACGGGGGAATCAGTACCCCGACCTACGCAATGCAACCGCTGCCCACCCCAGCGAAACTGTTACTCGTCGTCCCAATCAGCAACGATAGAAGCCAAGCTGCCCTTCTTGGCAGGCACGGAGCTTACCTTAACTTCAGCCTTGCGTACTTCAGGTTCGGCTTCATCCTCCTCTACCACAGGTGCAGGAGCAGTCTTCGCCTTGGCCTTCGCTTTCGGCGGGGGCGCAGCTACCACTTCCTCCTCGTCCTCCTCAACGATCACAGGCTTCGTAGGAGCCTTGCCAGCCAGCGCAAGGGGCGCGGCCTTGACACCATCAACAGACGCTACGGTAGACGAGACAGCGCGGATAGCATCCTTGCTGGTGGCCTGCTCCATCACAGTCTCGTACTCGTCGTCCGACAGCCAACGCATTGGTTGGAAGAACAGCTTGGGAGCCTCGGCCTTGGTGTCGAAGCGCATACGCGTGACAACTGCCTCTGGGTTAACAGGCGGGTTCTGGCTTGCCAAGAAGCGTGCATACGCTTGCAGGGGGCGCTTGTCGCCGTCTTCCTTGCCAAAGATAGAGGTAGCTGCCAGCGTCAGTTGTAGCACATCACCTGCGGGGTTGTTAGCCAGCACCACAGCCAAGCGTTGTTGGTAGCGGCAGGCGCGGCTGTTGCCGTTGCCCGATCCTGCGATGTTCTTCTCGCAGCCCATACAGGTATCTGACTGCTTGTTAGGCACGCCTGCATCAGGCTTCTCACCATCGCTGGAGGAGCAGTCAGGGCCACCTACGTTCTCGCTGTCGTATGCCTTGGCGTAGAAGATGCGGTTGATCTTAGCCGCAGCCTTGGCAATCACCACATCAAGGTGGCGCTCTTCGATGTTGGCAACCTCTTTGCCGCCTGCCATTAGCCTGAACACGCCACCCTTGGTGCTGATGCGCTTGAGGCTGAAGCCTGTACCACCGCCTGTGAGGGCAAGTGCAGTCTCAGATAGTTGTCCAGCGCGTACATGTGCGGGGACGCTCGTCGAATTGAAAAGGGTAATACTCACTTTGATTTCCTAGTTGGTTGGTTTGCGTACGCTGACGTCATACTCAGACGACGTGTTGAGTCCCGGAGGTACGAGTCCGGGATTTTCTTCTAAGAACTGCGCCATGTTGCTCTGTGCGATGCGCTTCTCCAGCAAGTCCACAGCTTCGTGCGTGATGACGAATTTCTTGAACGAGTCCCAGTCTTGCGTGTTGTAGCGCGTCTTCACAGAGAGGATGACTGTTCCCTGCTCTGTCTTCACAGATGAGACACCCAGCGCCTTCATCTGTTCCTTCATGGCGTTCTTCACGCCCTCCTGCTGCTCCTTGATGGCCTCGACTTGCGTATCGTATTCCTTGGTCAGGACTTCGATAGCCGAGCGCATCTTACGGTAGATTTTGGCAAGCCGATCCATCGGCATTACGTCAATTTCCATTTACTTCTCCTGTTGTTTTTGTCTAGGGTTGGACAGTTTAGCGGTTTATTTTTCGATTGCAAGCACCTTTCAGTTTTTAATTTCTATGTCGAACATCTTGGTGAGAAGTGAGTGGTCGTTCACTTTCCCCTCAAGGGCTTTGAACATTCGCTTCTCTATCGGAGAGCCTTGAATGTGTATCACTGTTACCTTGTCGGAGTTCTGTCCCTTGCGGTCAGCACGGGCTATGCACTGTGTGTACTGCTCAACGGACATCAACGGGCCGTAGAACACAACGGTATCAGCAGCGGTGAGCGTGATGCCATGCGCCGATGCCTGTGGCTGCATCACCAGCACTCGTGGATCAGGCTCGTTCTGGAAGCGCCTGATGATGTCGCCCCGCTTCACAGGTGTTACATCGCCGTGGATCATCTCGGTAGCGATGTTCTTCTTCAGCAGGTACGCATGAATAGCAGAGATGGTGCTACGGAACAGCGCGAAGATGATGACCTTGCGATCTGTCTCATCCAGTATCTCCTCCAGCACAGCCAAGCGCGGAGCCGAGTCGAACTCCACTACCTCCTTTATGTCTGTGTACGCTGCACCGCAACTGATCTGTAGCAGCTTGCTCACGCCTGCCGCAGCGTTGACTGCGCTGATTGTCTCGCCTGCTGCCTGTATCAGCATCTGCTCCTTGAGCATGGTGTAGTACTTGTTCTGCTGTGGCGTCAACGGCACTTCACGCACCATCGTTATGACAGGCGGGAGGTCGAGGCACTGTGCCTTGGTGTAGCGTATCGCTGGCTGCAATGCTGCATGTACTGTCTGCGGTGCGTCAGCCTTCGGTGCCCACTTGAACATGGTGATCTTGTTCATCACCTGATCCCGCCATGCTGTGTAGAACCGTGGCACACCGTTGGGGTTCACAAACTTGGCAAGCCCATACGCATCCGCAGGTGACTGCGATGCTGGTGTCCCCGTCATCATCCACAGGTATGTGTCTGGCGTAACGATCTTCTGCAAGGACTTCCACCGTTTGGTAGTCGAGGTCTTGTAGGCGTTCGCTTCATCCACGATGACCAGATCAAAGCGCCCATCGTTCTTCACCTCATCGGCTATCAGGTTCAAGCCATCGTAGTTGGTGATGACGAACTCGTAGTCCTGCTGCACCATCTCTATACGCCGACTAGCCTGAGCATGGTGCGCGATGATGGCAGAGCGATGGATGATGCTGCTAGTCATGTCTGCCAACCACGCGCTGTGCATGATGGACAGGGGGCACAGTATCAAGCACCTGCGTATGTCCCCGCGCTGCATCAGGTAGTCAGCCGCCCATAGTGCACTGAGTGTTTTGCCTGTCCCCGGTTCGCTAAAGCAGAACGCCTTGCGGTGCATGGTCAGGAAGCCAGCAGTCTCTATCTGGTGCGCCATCGGGATGTAGCGCCCCGGCCAATGGTAGCGCCGTGTTATAGGCGAGGGTACATCTTTGACGCCTAAGTTTTTAAGTACCCTTGCTTCGTCCAGCCCCCAGTAGATAGCGATGGATGCAGACCCGTCGTCAAAGCGTTCAACCACCTTGCTCTTGGGAATGATGCCGTACTTGCCGGGGTCTCTCGTGCGCAGTAATAGCGCCTTGTTCTCTATGATTTCCATTGCTTCTCCGTTTTATTTGTTGTCGCCTTCGTTCGCACTCTTTGCTCGTAGCCGCAGGTTCCCCGGCGTGGACTTGCCCCCCTTGCGCAGCGGTGTGATGTGGTCAATGTCCTTGCCGCTACGCTCTATGCCCTTGGCGTCATATGAGCGCCGCGCTCTTTGCCTCTCATGCTGTGCTGAGTCCGGGCCGGATTTGCCCGTCTTCAGGTCTTGCTTGTATTCCTTTTTGTAATCTCTTGTTGCCATGTCGTACTCCTAATGCTTGGGGTTAAATTCACAACTCTTCACCGCGCACCATCCGCATAGTGGCGTCTGCTTGGGGTTCCATACCTCGTTCTCTGTACAAGCTGCGATGCGTGCCGTGCGCTCACGGTAGCTCCACCACTCTGCTTCTGCCTGATCCACAGTCATGCTGTGCTTGACCATATCGTTCTTCACAACGAACAACAACGCGGACTTGACCTGACGGATATGGGGGAAGTGCGCGAACACCATGATGGACATCAGCCGTAACTGATCCCGGTCTGGGTAGCGGTTGTTGCCCGTCTTGTAGTCCACAACCCATGCGGTCAGATCGTCATCGTTCACGATGAGCAAGTCGGCAATGCCGCGCACCCATACATCCGGTGACTTCCATGTGCAGGGCTGTAGCTTCTCTGTCAGCGCCATCTGGTACTCGACCAGCTTGCGTCCGGGCTTCTTGTTGAGCGCGTCTAGCGTGTCTTTGACGAACGAGAACTGCGGGGGCAGCACCACACCATCTTGGATGTAGTCCTCTGCTGCCTTGTGCAACTGCGTGCCGTAGCGCGTAGCCTCAGTCTCTTGGAACTTGTAGTTCTTCAGCACCTTTATCTCGTGATACCGGCGAGGGCATCCTTCAAAGTCCTTGAGGGACGAGTGGCTCCACACTACTTTGGTCATCAGAACCTCGCTGAGTTAATGGCTGTGGTCAAGCGGGATGCAAGACTTGTAACAAACTTCTCATCGGCGTACAGCCGACTATCCATGTCGTACAAGATTGCATGCAGTATCTCGTGCCAGAAGGTATCGCTGACCTCCTCTTGCTTGAAGCTGCGTCCTGTCTTGTTGCTGCGTAGCGCAAGGCGTATGTGCTGCTGCGGTGGGTAGTCCACCCTGCCCATTTGCCCCCGTGTCTTCATCTGATCCACAACCTCGACTGTGTACCATCGTCGGCCTACGCGTATCTTCTTCGGTATCTCCATGTTCATCCTTTGGCTAGTCCATACCTACGGTGTGCGCCACCGTCAGCGTTCAGTGGAATCCCCGGCATATACCGTGGCTCCATAGTCATCTGCGCCAAGACCCAAGTCTTCGCGTCACTCACTTCTGCATCAGGAACAACGGCGATCAACTCGTCGTGTACCGTGCCCTTGACAGGATATCTCTTTGCTACGCGGAGCATCCCGTCTGTCATCACGCACCTCGCTACGCCCTGCGTGACATTGTTGGTAATCTTACCAGCATATATTTTAGTCCTATCCGGGCCGTATGTCCACTGCATCCTACCCTTCTCATCTTTCTCTTGGTGCAGGGCGGGGTACAGCAGCTTCATTCCGCTGGGCAGCACGATCTCCCCCTTGCGGAAGGTCAGGCACTTGTGCTTGTATTCCTTCCCGCTGTACAGGCTGAGCCCGATAAGCTCCCCGCACATCCCCCAGAAGCTGACCACCGGGGCCGCTGTCTTGCGGTACTTGTCGATGATGGCCTTGGATGCCAAGCAGTGAACCAGAAGCTCTGCTTCCGTACAGGTGTGCGGTATCTCGTCGAGCTTGGTTACGTTGTCCTCCCACTCAAGGAACTCCTTAGCCTTGTCCTGCGTGACACCCAACTGCTTGGCGAAGGCTCTGTCGTAGCGCATCGGTGGAGCGCCAAGGAACCCTGTTAACAACTGCGATGCGAACGATGCCCAGCCTAGTCCATACCCTGCCCCCAACAGCGCGGACTTGGCTGACTGCCGCAGATCAGGATGGCTCTCCTTGGTCAGTCCGGGGATGTTAAACATCTGCGCACCGAAGGCAGCATACGGATCACCCCCGGCCCGGAAGATGTCCAGCAGATCATGGTAGTCAGCCAGCCACGCCAGCACACGCGGCTCAATCTGTGAGAGATCGCCAACGACGAGTTGGTGGCCCTCGGGAGCCATGATCGCCTTGCGCAGGAACGACCCGCGCTTGAGGTTCTGCATGTTGATGGCGCTCCCCCTTGCTGCCGTCCAGCGTCCCGTGGATGCCCCGTAGTAGGACAGGGGTACAGGCAGCGTACCGCGCTTGCTGATGTCGAGGAACCGTTGCGCCCGTGTGCGCTCAGTCGTTGACTTCACAGCCAGCCTAGCCTCACACAGCAGGGCCACATCCTCGTTCTCCCCGTTGAGCATGGCTTGGAATAGGGCATCGTTCTTGGCAAGCGCCAGCGTCTGCTTGCCTGTGGTCTTGCTCGTCTTGTAGGGTGGGGGTACAGAAAGGCTTGTCAGCATGGCGGCAAACTGCGGGTTGGATGCAAGCTGCGACTCCTCAATCTGCAACCGTGTCAGCAACGCTTCGCGCTTCTCCTTCTCCTCTAGCAGGGCGTCCGTCAGCATGTCCGGGTCAAGCACCAACACGGGGTCGGTGTACATCTTGAGCGTCATGTCGATCAGCTTTAGTTCCTTTGCCGGATATCCGTGCACCAGCCTACTAAATACTTGTTCACAGAGGAAGACATCATGAGAACAGTATGCGGATAGCTCCGCTTCAATGGCGGGACTGATGACACCCAATCCATTTGTGCTGTAGACTGCGTTCCCCTTGGCAGGGAGTCCAAAAGCAGTTGCCAGTTTTGCAAGGGAATTACCAACTTCCACGCCGCGTAGAGCGCGTGCCATTGATAGCGAATCGAAGATGAAGGAGGGCTTGACCCCGTACCTCCAAGAGAGGATGGAGATATCGAATTGGGCGTTATGTGCAAGCACGGCGGTTCGTCCCCAGTCGATGCCAGATAGGTATTCAGGTAGGTCTCGTCCTGTAACCCATCTAATAGCTCCGTCGCTTCCATAAGTGTGGAAGCACGCTCCAAAGACAAGAAATAGTTCATTGCGTATGTACTCCTCGGTTGTCATCTTCGATAGTGTGTAACTCTTGCTATCCCACCGTGTCTCAAAGTCAACGGTCAGGATGGTGTCGTATGGCTGTATCAATGAATGTCCTTTGGGTTTGATGGCGCTTCTAAGACCTTCACTAGCATGACGGCTGACTTGGCGCAGGCTTCGGCTGCTTCCATCTCGCCAATGTTAAGGGCCGACACATCCATCTTGCCATCACATATGTGTATTAGTACGGCGCTGTCTGGCTTAGGCCCGTAGCATCGGACTAGCGTGAGCATGACCTCGGCCATGTTCTCTTTCTCATCATCGCTCAACACATGTATGCGTTCGTTCATCTCTTTTTGGATTTCATCCATTCGTGCTTCGTTCATTGCGGTGTCCTTTGGTGATGTAGTCGAGTGTTTCAGGGAGGGAGGATATGTTGGTTTCGTTAATCAGCAAGGCTGTCCCCCCTGCGCCAGCAATGGCATCTAACTCCCTGTCTTGCAACGCGGTAGTCTTGCCCTTACCTGCCTTGCATTCGATGGCGAGGAAGTATCCGTTGACGCAGCAGACGATGTCCGGTATCCCTGCACGCCCATACCCATTGGCGGCAGGCATGAAGTAGTACACCCCGTTGGCGTCCAGCATCTTCTTGACGGCATCCTTAACCTTTGCTTCTGGTGTTTTTGCCATGTTTAACTTTCTTGATAAAAAACTTCACTTCGCCACAGAGTGACGGACGGCATGTGGTTGTGCGCTTCAGCGGGTTCTACCTTTTTTATAGGGTGTATCCACCCGAGACTATGAAGCGCACGCACACCCGACACCCATGTGTTGGGGTGTAGCCGACTGTCTCTTTTAAGTTTGTGCGTATTGCAATAGCTTCTAAACTCATCGCCTCGCACAGTAGGTCTTGTTGCCAGCAATTCTTCTGCTAGTTCTAAGTAGCGTTCTACAAATTCCGGCGCTACTCGGTTGGCTTTTCCCCAACACTTGTCAGCCATTACCAGTGCTTTTTCCATTCGGGTCAGCATGATTTTCCCCCACAAGGATCACGCATTAGCGTTCGGTACGCTTCGATGGCGTCCTTCTTGTCAGCCATAAGCTGCTGTATCAGATCGTGTTGCATCTGTAGCTGTAGGTATGCTTCGTGGGCAAAGTTAGCTAGGGTCTGCGGATTCCACGCCGCAAAATTTGGAGGGCTGCTCATAGGTTTTCCAACTCTTTTATACGTCCCGATTCTTTCAGAAGCCTAATTGCTTTAGTTTCAATCTGCCGTATTCGTTCTTTTGTTAAATCAAATGCCGTTGCAATTTCATCCAGCGTCAGTGGTTCACCACCACCAATCCCAAACCTTAGCTCTAAAACTTTCTTGTTGCGGGGAGTCATTGTTTCCAGCACCTCGGCCACTTTTGTTTCCTTCTCCCGATCAAACACCAGCTTCAATGCTTCATCCGAACTAAGCTGAAGGTCTTCCTTGCCAACATTGCGGAAAGAGGTATTGTGTTTCAATGACATCGTTAGTTGCTCTGCCGTCCACAACTCAGTAGGTAACGCGCAGAGTTCTGCCATCAACTGACTGGCTATGCTGGAGAAGGAGCCGCACCGCATTATTGGTGGAGTTTTTAAGGCAATAAGCGCGGTGACTCCGCTTGCGGATATGTTCTTATCCCTACAGAATCTTTGTATGCTGGTGTAACCCACCTTCTCAATAGCGTTAAGAATTAGGTTGTTGCGTACTGAAATCTTGATGCGGTATTCGTTCATAACAGCGCATCCCCAACACGCTTCTTCATGGCTTCTCTATGCATTTTCTCCAACAACTTTGGGTCGGCGCGTTGGAACGGATCGGTGAAGTCGAGTACCTTCTTTACTTTCCTCCGTACCCGCTGAGGTTTGGTAGGAGTCACGGGTTCTTGCATGGTTCTGTTCCTTCTGTTTGTTGATTACTTCATTGATCCTTGCCCGTAGCCACTTGCTACCACCCAACCGCAGGAACATAACGTGCTGCTCCTCGGTCAGTCTGGCGCTCATGTCGGGGGCGATATACCGTGGGCGTTCCCCTGTCAGTTCACTCTTTGGGCGCACCACGGGCCTCCATCATTGCGTCTGCTACGAGATACGCATACCTTGCAACAATGTGCAGGGCGTCCTCCTCAAACTTACTTTTGGTAGTGTTCATGGCCGCTTGCATAGCTGCTGTTGCAAAATAGTCCCGCAGGGTTATCTCAGATATAGGTGGGTTCATTTGATTCCATGCGCCTCTTCTACCATCCTTACATACATAGTCATCCAACTAATTCGTTCGTTCATTCTTGATCTGCCAAAAGATTTAATTTTTCTACCATTTGAACAGACATAGTTCTAAAGCCTATTATGCGTTCACGGTGACTTAGAATTTCTTCCGTCTCGTTCAGAATGTCTTCGGCGATATGCCACGCACCGCGACTAGTGTAATCAAGTTCTTCACGGCCAGCCTTGACACCAAGGCATACAGCTTGGGCTAGTAAGTCTTTCAACATAATCTTGTTGTCAATCATACGATCTTCAATCATTCTTTAACTCCGAAATGTTTTTCAATTGCATATCCTATGCTAGACATTCCCGCACAATCAACTCGGCGAACTTTGCCAAGGGAACATTATCCCAATCTTTAATGGGAAATTCAGCATCATCTAAGCCAGCCTGTCTGACAAGCTGTCGAATTCGTTCAGTCATGTGTTCTTCTCCTTAAAAGAATTCAAGTTACTTTTTTGGGGCCACGGCAAAGACCCCGATCGTCTACAAGCGTACTCACTCATTGATGCACACAAAAATAAATTTGACAACCTGTTATCAATCCCTTGGTTGTTTATGTGTATAACAGTTTCGTTTCGCGTCAACATTCTTCCTATGTTCTTTGCAATAAGCAGGCGGTGTTCGGCTGTGTATTTTCCAACATACCCCTTTCGTTTACCAATAAGAACCATTTTGTGATAGCCAATCATATGTTCTCCTCCTTGGAAGTTAAAGGCATTCACGCCAGAGAAAAACTCTGCTTTGCATTTTATCGAACATGTTTTTTGACTAATACTACGTCGAATGCTTATCGGACAAAAAAGTTTTCCACATAAAACACATGTCTTTTCTTCGAATTTATGGTGTTCTACATAGCATTTTTTGGAACAGTAACGCTGTCTTCCATCACCATGCGTAACACCTTGTGATCGAAATGCAGTAAACATACCACCACAATTTTCGCATTCCTTTTCTTTAGGTTGTACACAACTCCCCAAAAAACATTTACGACTGCAAAATTTCCGGGCTGCGCCGTGGTCGGGCAAAGCCATAAATTTGTCGTTGCAGTTTACACAGGTGTATTCAACTCTCGCAAGCAAACCTGATTTATTTCGGCAAGTAATTGTGCAGAACCGCGATTTATGGTTGGCGCACTTGTATTCCTGCTTGCAGTATTCGCATTGCTTAATAATGTGCCGAGTACTCATCCGTTCTTCTCCTTCAGCTTATCCTGAATCTGATCCATTAACTTCCGGGTGTACCCCTTTACAGGCGTGTCACCCCATGACCCGATGATTTCTTTTATCTCGTCATCCGTCAGGTTGACCCATTCCCTTTTGGGTGGGAACGATGCCAACGCCAGCATGTCGTGTACCTGCCTTAGAATCGCGCAAGCGGAGTTGTTTGTTTCTACCCACTCACGCTCAGGCTGCGGCGGGGTACAAGTATGGATGTAATTAACATCTCCTCCTCTTCGTTTGCCGCACCGGGGGCAGAAGTTTCGTTCTTCGGGCTCAGGCTGCGCCAATGCTTCTTTGATTGTTGCAATGACATCTGGCCTGTTCCCCCAATGGTTTTCCCCCAACTGCTCCAAGAATTCAAGAGCCAGCTTCAATTCCTTGTCTTTCATCTCACCCCCCCTTAGTTTTCATAAAGGCAATGTTCGGTTGTTCTTTACGCAATTCCGCGTACTCTAACTGCACGCGTTGCGTGTTGATAATCTTACCCGCTGTGTTATTCATTTCGGCGGCAACCTTTACATCGACCGTCCCATTCTTGAGTCCCTCCAGCATTGCGGTCAGGTATGTTGTCAGGTCTGTAATGTGTTTCATTTAAGTTCCTTTAGTTTACGTTTAATAAAAAGTTTAACTCGCATAAGTGCGAGTAATTCTGGCGGCAAAGTTACCTTGCTATACACTTGCAAGTGATAGTCTTTAACGGCTAGAGTGCGTTTGTTTGCTTTTATTCGTATTGTTTCTCTGTGTTTTTCACGATACCGTTTAGCGTCTACCTTGTTCATTTGATTTTTATGCGCTTGATAGTAAGCAGCGTGGCGCACATTTACTTGTTCTTTATTAGCTTGGTAATAGGCGGCACCCTGTACTTTTGCCTTCTCTTTATTGGCTTGGTAATAGGCGGCTTGATACGCTTTTTCTTTATCGGTTTGGCTGGCCTCTTGCATGTTATCTCACCCCCCAGAAGTAGCCAGCGCAGAAGCCAATGACGAACACGACAAAGAACACGCCGACGATAGCCAGCCCCGTCCTTACAACGCCAACCATTGTGTCGGTGTAGGAGTGTTCGAACCCGATGGGGAAGGTGTCCCTCTTCAGGTACTCGTAATCATTCATACACCATCTCCTTTGCTTTTAGCGTTTAAATGGTCTGTTGCCCCCGGCCTTGCTGGTGCAGCCCAATCTGACTTGTATATTTGTTTGTCCTTGAGGTGGCTAAAGGTAACCGGGGGAGCCTCACCCTCCCTCCGTACCCTTGGTTCAAACTTGCCCCTGAACAGGGCAGTCATACTCTTCTGACTCAGCTTAACGTCGTTCATGTTTGCTCCTTTCTTTGTACTTGTGTTGATAGCAGCCACTTGTCGCCAAGGAACCGTACCGAGCGCACCCATTGGCGCATGTTGTGGCGGTTGATGTGCCTCTCGGCGCAGTTGAAATGCGCCCGTACCCGTACCAGCATGTTGGTTTTCATCTTAGCCCCCGAAAATCTTTTTCAGTTCTTCGTACAGGATGCGTGCTTCCACCACATTGATGCGCGTTAGCACATTGCTTGCCTCTGTGCCCCACGGCTTCGGGGTGCTGTCGATCATTGCCTGCACGGGCCGGGAGTCAGCTTTTTCTTTTACGAGGGCGGGTAGCCCTGCTGGTTTCTGTTGCTTTGGGCGTGTGAGTATCCTAGTTAGTGGCTTGTACTTCTTGCCGAGAGAGTGCAGTTTCTTGTCCTCGTCCTTGCGGACTAGCTTGTTCTTCACCATCTGCGCACACAGGGATGAGACAGAGGAATTGTTGAACCCCTGTTCCTGCATCCTCTTTGCTATCTGCGAGACCGTCAGGCCGGGGTTCTCGTTGATGAAATTGAACGTCTTTTCCGTAACGCCTGTGGTTGTTTGGAATTTCATGTCTTTGCTTTCTGTGTTTGTGTCTTGTTCCCACTCGTCGATCACTGCTTGTAGCTTTGCTTTGCCAACTGCTTGTGTTAGCGCGGTCTGCATGTCTGTCATTTACTTCTCCGTTTTATAAAAAGAACAGGGGCATTTATGATGCCCCTGTTACCGACTTCTGTCAAGTGTTGGACAGAATATTTACTGAGTGAGTGCCAACTCAAGTGCCTTCGTCTTGAGCGCCTCGCCTGTACCCCACAGGGCTGACGCCTTGCGGTTCTCCTCCGTCCTAGCACGAACATGGTGATCGGCGTACTCGGTCACCGCATTCAGCCAGCCCCATGCTGTGTCATGCGATGTCTCGTAGTTGGCACCGAGTCCTGCGCCGTTGAACAGGGACATGATGCGCCCGAACCCTGCGCTTGCACGAGCTATCTCCTCGTTCGTCTTCATCAAGAGCTTTGCCGTCAGGTCTTCTGCCCGTTCCGAGTCCATCCTGATCTGCGCAAGCGCCCTTGCCGTTGACATGAACGCACCGAACTCCTCGTGTGCAGCCTCAACAACGCCACGCGCATCGTCGGCATCGAACACAGAGCGATGGGACACCTTGTATGCGGCCTTCGTACCACGCGCCATAGTCAGCGTGTTGTTACACACCGTGCGTACCGTAGTCCAGCGGCACTCCGTTGCCAGCGATCCATCAGCAGAGGTGGACAGCAGCGCGTATGGCACCACCTTGTCCGCACCCCCGTCGATGGACACCGCATCGGAGAGCTTGGCTGTAGCAAAGTACCGCTTGCCCCCGAACAACACGCCAGCGGACTCAATCGTGAGTCCACCCTTCGCCGCCCAATCGCGGAAGAAGTTAAGCACATCGGCAGGCTGCACCACGCAGTAGCCATCCGACACCACGCCCAGTGCTGCGCCCGTGTCTGAGCGAAACAGCACATGCTTGTCGGTGATGGTCTGGAACTCCGTTGCGTCCGTCAAGTCCCGTTGTGTTGCGTAGCGGATGACGCTGCGCTGGATGCGGTAGTCCATTCCCGCTTGCTCCTGCCACTCCTCAACCGTAGCCCCCATGGGCATGAGTTGACCAAGCCCATGCCATTCACGCTTGGTGCTGGCATAGGATGCGGTGGAACGGGAAACGGTATCTATCATATGAGCCATTAAAAATCTCCTTGGTTTACATTAAAAACGCCGGGGGAAGTCCCCGGCACTGACACCCGTCGCTTACGCGACCTTGCTTACTGGCAAGTGCAGCACACTATCCTTGTAGATAGCGCCTGTCCCCCGCCATTCGATGTAGTAACACATGACCTCTGCCATTGTGTATGCCACATCATGCTCATCTGCTTGCACCTCTGCAATCAGCGTAGCTGTATCCCCCATGAGTAGCGCCTCATATATCCGCGCCTCATGAAGGCTCATTGAATCCACCTTGGCAAACCTAGTGGCGCTTGCCGTGAAGTTCTTACACACGATGTTGATGACCGTGATGGGGTAGGCCTCAAGGAACGCCACCACAGCCTCGACATCCGCATCCGCTAGGCTATCGCGCAACAACGCCACCGTGGGCATGGGTTCTTTAACGGGCGCTATGTACGGCTCGGTGCCCCACCGAGGGCTGCGCGGGTTGATCTCGTACTCGTCATCGTCGTATGGGGTTGGGGTGTCCTTGTACGACCACTTAGAGTAGCGTGTGGATACAACGCGTGACTTGTACGAAGGCATCAAGGACTCGGGCTTCCACGCATAGGTATTGCTGAACCACATGCCGTCATGCTCCACGCCTTGATCCTTGTTCACGATACTCATTTTACCCTCGCCGTTCATGAACACGAAGCGATTGTCCCCGATGAACTCGGCAACCATAGCCAAGAACCCATCAGTAAACGCTAGCTCTGGCGCAAGGTGCACCGACTCAGACAGGTAGTCTTGTATGAAGTGCCATGTATCGGACTTCGCCTTGTCTGCGGCATTGCCCGTGTGCAGCACACCGTTGTGCATCATGGCTACATAACCGGGGATCACATCGTATGGGTGGCAGTTGTCCATGTCCGTGTGCCCATGCGTAGTCCAGCGGAAGTGCACAGCCAACTCCCGGTCATCTGTGGGTAGCTTGCTGATGAACATCGTGGCGTCAGCGGCGGACTTGGGCAGCATCTTGACTACCTTCAGCCCCTTCTTGGTGGCGTACATGACGCCGATGCCATCCGGGTTGAGCGAGTAGATATCCGACAACATGCCCGTTGTGTTGAGCAGTGTTGCACGAATCTTGGCCGACTGGCCGGTGATAATAAGACACATAAATTCTCCTTGGTTGTTAGTGAGTTACGCCGAGACTGCATCAGTGCATGCAAGCTCTTTGGCCTCTTGCTTCGGACGCCTGATACCGAACCAGTCCGACAGATGCGGATACCTGTTGTCAGTCGTCTTGAGCCACTTCAGGAAGCTAGTCCCGTTCAACTCCCGATAGCTACTGGCACGGCAGAAGAACACAACGGCATGGGCAAACTCTATCTGTGCAAGCAGCCTATCCTTCTTGAGCGATGCCCTGAAGATGCGCAACTCCACGGTGTTGTACCTGCCGCTGTCGAACTTGTCCTTGAAGCCTAGCCTGCGGGATTCCTCCTCGTTCAAGTTCTGCATGTTGACCATGAAGAACCTATCCGCATCCTTGCCCTTGATTGCCTTGATCGGTGTGTCCATCGCACCCTGATACTCTGCACGGCAATAGCGTGCTGCTTGGTTGTCCAGTGCTGGATGCCTGCCAGCTATCTTGCGGATGAAGTTCCTGTTGTTTGCATCGTTGATGAACATGATGAACTTGCCTATCGTCAGCCTAGTGAACGCCCTGCTGTCGATGTGCACATGCATGCCACACTGCCCAACATCCCACGCCCTGTATGCAGGGTCGATGTCCCACGACTTGAACTTGGCTAGGTGTTCAGGCAACCCACGCGGGGCAGTCACTATCTCAAAGCCGTTGTCTGGCAAGCTGCCATCCTCCTTGATGATGCAATAACTCTCCCCAAGCTGGTCGCGCACATCCTCAATGGCGTCAGACACATTGTTGCTCCCCGAGGTAATCTCCAACTCAATGCCCATCGTAAACTCCCCGAACGGAGCGCATATGATGGATGTGTCGGCGCTCACATGCTTGAGTGCATTGGTGCTGTAGCTCATCGCTCCGCTTGGCTCCGGCTCCGGCTCCGGCTCCGGCTCCGGCTCCTCCTCCTCCTCCTCGTAGCTGTACCAGTTACCATCGCTATGCGAATACGCGTAATCCTCGTGGCGGTAGTCCGCGGTGTCCTCACACCAACGCGCATCCTCCATACAACTCTCACACCATGTCTCCGTGTTCCTACGCCCACAGTACACCGAGGTGGTGCTGTCTGTGCTTGTAATGCATCCGCAACCACAAAGGGTCATTCTGGTGTAGATACCGTGCGCTTGCAGTCCGCCTGCCAGATGGTTGAACATTCGCTTGACGGTTACCGCATGTCCCGCATCACCGAGTTCCTCAACCGCATCATCAAACGCATCGGGGTCACCGTCTGCTATCGACTTCCGCATGGCATCGCTGAATACTGCGTTGCATGTCTTAGCCGCCCTGTAGTTGTTTGGGTAGTCTGCCCGATAGGTGCGTCCGTGGTAGATGTGCGTGCGTGGGCTGGGGTTGTTACGCTCCTCAATCATGGCGCGTATACGCTCGGCGGTTTTCTGCTTGTCCCCCGAAGCATAGGCGTCTGTCCAACCCGACAACAAGGATCGGTATGCCTTGGTGTCGTGCCGCACCCATGTCGTCTGTGCTGGCGTCAGCTTCATCGGGCACTGATCGTCCCCCATGTTGTCGAAGGGCAGAGTGCTCCCCGCGTAGCCGTAGCCCCCAGCAAAACGCTCTGTCCCACAGGACAGGAGCGCCTCATGGAAGTCCCTGTCCATATCACCGCACACGGCACGGTTACCGACCTGCAAGGCCAGCATAAACTTGTCGTCGAATAGGTTCTTAAAAACAAATAGCATCTTCATTCTCCTTGGATGGGGAGTTTCCTCCCCGACTTGCCAGTGGACGACTGGCGGCGTTAATCCTCAATCATCAATGTTGCTATCAAACCTGCGCTGCACACAGGCAGCATCAGTAGGTGCAGCCAGAACCCATTGGGTATCAAGGCGTGCAGGGATACCGCGCCCATGGCGGTGTAGAGGACGGTTGCGCCCCATCTGTATAGACTCATCGCATTTCTCCTTCTTCTATGGAGAAGGGGTTGTCGAGTGCGTCGGGGTCTGTAATTGCGCTCCTTATATTCTCGGCTGCAATATATGCGCAAGCCTTTTCCCTGTCTGTAAACACTACTCCTGTTGAAACGTGTTCGTAGTCTTGACGCTCCATCACCATGTAGACTTTCATTGTCCCCAGCGGGGACATGGTGTGCGGGTACACCAGCACTCGGTTTTTTATTATCTCTTCCACTCTCCTAATTTCGTACGCCTGATACTCGGCTATCTCCTCGGCTGTTTTATCGGGCCAGCGACTTGCTAACTCGATCTCTGTTGGTGCTTTGCAATTCATGTCATTCTCCTTTGGTTAGAAACTTACTTCGGCGTACACCACGCGCCCTTTGTTCAGGTGTTTCTGGATGCTTGTGTGCCAGTACGATGGCAGCTTGTGCAGGTCGCGCTTGTATATGCGCACCGAACGATTGTTGAAGTCACCTTCGCCCCCCTGATGGGCATACAGGCTTGCGAGTACGCCCAGCGTATCCCAGTCCCCCCGAGAGTAGTCCACCTGTTGCCAGCGGGGGTTGGGGGAATACTGGCTGCCAATGTTGCCATTGACAGCTAGCGTGCTCATGGTGCGCGGCACCGACAGCATCTGAATATCTAAACCCATGTCGTTCTCCTTAGTTAATAAACTTGCCGTCTTTTGCCAACGTCAGCACAGGCTTGGCTTGCGCTGCCTGAAGCATTCCTATTATTTTTGTAAAGTTAGCGCCCTCCATCTGAGACACAGAGAACGCACACGCTGCGACAGGGCGCGCATCCCCGTCGTAGTACACCTCCCTGATTTCCCACATCTTGGTGCGTGTCTTGTATACCCTGCGCAGATTCCACTGGCCTGTCATTTCGCTCATATCATTTCTCCTTTGGTGTTGGGGAGTTTCCTCCCCGACTTGTTTGCCAGTGGACGACTGGCGGCGTTTGAGAGGACGCTGCTAGCAGCGTCCCTTTTTTAGGGGGAGAACCGTTCTCCCGCTAGGTTTCAT